>Ga0163151_10002746_pt1 | contig 26536 bp, 34 predicted proteins | sample OliLakLV19MP5IB2_FD_145596 | JGI IMG/M metagenome (GOLD analysis project Ga0163151, IMG submission 145596) | Freshwater microbial mat bacterial communities from Lake Vanda, McMurdo Dry Valleys, Antarctica - Oligotrophic Lake LV.19.MP5.IB-2 | ecosystem: Environmental > Aquatic > Freshwater >...
CCATTGTTTTGCAATAGGATACCGGCTTGGTTAGCTGTCGGAGCATTAACCGCTATATAACCATCGGTAGCGTTAGGTACTCCGTTTACCAACATTTGAATGTTTGGTCCTTGAACTTCTAACCTATAAGTCGGATTTGTGGTTCCTACACCGACATTGCCCGTTGTAGCAATAGAAATTCCAGCCGGGTTCGCCAAGCCTGCATTACCAATTCGCCCCACTCCGGCATTGGTTTGCCAAAACTCAAGTCCATTACCTGCCGTTGTGGAATAAGTTTCGTTCATGACCGAAAGTGCCTTTAGGGTTTCGTCATCTTGAATAATGGCAGCCACTTCGGCCCAACTAGTTCCACCATCACGTATATTTAATCGTGATGCTCTACTAATACCACCTGCTGCAGTTAAAGCCTGCGCATCTAGAGTGCCAAAAGCATCAACAGACATTACATAAGCACCAGTTCGATTTTGAATCTGTAATGGCAGGTCCGCAGATCCATTTCCTGCCTTAATGAGCAAACCTTGACCTTCTCCATTCGTGACATCGTTGTTGGTGATTGTCGTAATTGCTGCTGCGGAATTTAACCCATCGACGGTGGCTACAGATAGTTTTGCACTGGGACTTGTTGTCCCCACACCTACGTTGCCAGCAGAATCAATTCTAACTCTTTCAGCTCCAGCAGTACTCGCCGCTATTGTATCGGCCGCTGCTCGCCACCAGCCTGTATCGGAATCGCCTGCGAAACTTAACGAAGGCAATGACGCCGTACCAGCTGCATTAAGAATCGCACCGGTCATCGTCCCGCCAGCCAAAGGCAATTTTGTGGCATCTGTCGCGTTGTCAATTTGACAACTTAAAGTATAAATAGGGGCCAAACTCATTTCTAATTTTTGATTTGCTAAACAGTGGGGGATATTTATGTTAGTTGTAATGTCATTTTCGGCTGTCCCGACATTCGCAGCAGCAGCTGTGCCATTACCCGAGCCTACAACTGCAACAGCAGTCCCTGTCCAGTATTTCATTTGATTGGCATCAGAATTAAACCAGGTGGCACCTTTGTTGCCCACTGCTAATCCGGCCGCTAAAGTGGCCTCTTGGGCATTGGTGTAGGTTCCCAAATTTATTACTTTTTGCGGACTCATCGTGATGTGGCCTGTGGCTAAAACATCAAAGCCAGCCATGTTAATTGCGCCAGCCATTGTGCCACCAGCAAGGGGAAGCTTCGTCGCATCAAGTGTACTTGGTGTGTAGACTTCCCACTTAGTGCCAGCGCTGTCCCAGCGAATAGTTTGGCCGTTTGCGAGGCCTGTTAAATCTAAATTGGCGCCACCAAATTTTGTATCACTGTATGTTTTATTAACAGCATCACTGGCAACTGTGGGTGCTGCTAAATTTGTAATTCGTTGGTTATTAAAATTGACTGTTGCAATGGGTAAAAAGTTTGAACCATTTACTTTTGCGTACTGAGTTGTCGTACCATTGATTAACGCTAGTAATTCAGCGTGAGCAGAGCCAAGCATAAGAGCGTCGACTTTGCTTTGCGTGGTATCTGTATTTGTCTGCACGAAGTTTAAAGGCCCTTTACCCTGTAAGGTATCGGCATAAAGCGCAAACGGTACTGATTGCAAATCGAGGAGTTGTGTAACAACTTGCTGTCCACCACCGCCTGCAATATCGTTAAAACTCATTCTAATTTTTCGTTTGTGTGTTGTGGCCGGCGTATAGCTTGTTACTGCGGTCGCACAAGTGAGAGACGTCATTGCGCTGGCACCGTTATTAAAAACCTGCGCGAGTGTGCTGGTATCTTCAAAATTCGCACCCACTCTTGCTAGGCCTGCACCGATGGGCAATGAAAAAACACCTCCGGAACCAGTCATGTTAAGCGTATAGGTCTCTTTAAAAAGTACACACTCATCTACGTTGGGAGATAAAATCTCGATGATAAAGGCCACGTTCACGGATTCAAGCGCATTATTACTTGGGTCTAATATTCTGCCCTGCAGGCTAACGACTTGCGGAGAAGTCTGCGCCTGAGCTGTGAGCCCCGAAGATAAGACCAGTAATATGAGAGCTAAAACGTGCAACATATTTACAGTAGTCCTTTTCACATTGAATCCGTCGTTGTGCCAACGCCTGCTGAAACTTTATAGCCGCTAGCAGTTACTGAATTTTGCCCTTTTGGAGATTCACCGACTGACAGGTTAATTTTATGCCCTGCCACTGTCGTCATGCCTTTTTTAGCGCCTGCGGCCACACCAAAAATCTGGCCAGCTAAAATGGCTTGGAAATCAATTATTTTTTCTAAGCCCACAAGCGCATTTGTGAGTTTTAAACTTTTTGTTCCATCCTTGGTGGATTTTAAAACACAGACCGATACGCCGTCGCTGCTCGATAGGGTACATTCGCCAGGGATAATTCCTAAACTTGAAGTTACAAGGTAAGTTGGTTTGTAATTAGGAACGACAGTGTTGTCAGAATTTTTTAAATGCACAATCACGATCATTTCGGCGGTGCCGTCAGCTAAATTCGAACCACCAACAATGATTTCAGTTTTTAAGAAGTCTATTATTGACGAAGCTAGCGGAATATTTAAAGTAAGCTTGCCGCAACCGGCGGCTATTAATCCAAAGACGATAATGACTACAAGACGTCCAGCAAACATTATATCTCCTTATTACAAGGTACTTATCGACAAAAGTCCTGAAAAGATGAGGGGGGACACGTTTAACAGTATTGAATACGGTTTCAAATGTCATTTTCATCGGGCTGAAACCCTTGAAATATAAGGAAAGTTCTTGTTTTTGTTGCTAGGATTATTTTAGCCATAATAATTTATAACAATGAAATCAGGAGGTTACATTGATTCTTAAAATCGAACAATTGCGTATTGATTTTCGAAAAACCGGAAAGAAATCAAAGTGTTTGGTCAAACGTCTAGGCGCTTTAATTGACCTCGCCAAAAGTCGGTCTCAATTTGCGACGTCTTATTCTGAGCAAGGCTTTGAGAGTGTCGCAGCCAAGCACCACAAAGCGCCCAGAACTCTTCGGCGGTGGATGAATTTGTATAACGAAGGCGGCACATCGTCGTTGGAATCTAAAACCAGATCCAATCGAAAGAGGGATTGCCTCAGAGGGCGAAAGGGTGAACTCATCACTCAATATCGACGTCTCTACAACTGGGGTGCAGAGACAATCCAGGCTCATTTAAAGCATGATCACAAAATATTTATTTCAAGATATAAAATCAACGAGTTCCTGAGGTTAAAAAAGTTTTTAAAGAAAAAACGGAAGAAAAAAATTAAGAATAAACATACCACTGTCGTTGTCGTCGAAACACCAGGTACCCATACCCAGACTGACGTTAAGCATTTACCGCGGATTTTACCCGGAGTAAAAACCTATGTGTACAATTTCGTCGACCATGCCTCCAGATGGGAATACAAAGAGGCATTCACTTCGTATTGTCCAATGAACACATTGAAGTTTTTTAAAAATGTTATTGCCACGGCTCCATTCAGAATTGTCTACTCACAAACAGACAACGGCGTTGAGTTTACCTACAAATACATTTCAAGAATGGGCGACAATAGCAAGAACTGCTACGAACTTTTTTTGGCGGACGAAGGAATCAAGCATCGACTGATTCCCGTTGGCGAAACGAGGAGCGACGCAAAAAGCCACTCGGATGGAAAGCGACATTTGAATGGTTGACCCACTACGAAAACGGACAAAATGCGATTGAAATAAAATTCAAAGATCAGAACCTACAGCGTCTCTATTCCTTTGTTGGCAGTAACATAGCCTTAGGCCATTTCGAAGCTTTCGAGTCTTGGATGAGCTGAATCTGTGCTTTATGAACATAGTTGATGATGCGTGGTAGCTGGCCCGTTGAAGCCGCGATGATTGCCAATACTGCCGCCGCTTGAATAAGTTTATTGAGTCCCATTTGTGTCTCCTTTGGTTATTTCAATTTTATTTTTGTGTTTTCGAACAATTGAAGCGATGGTTTTATCGCTCCAGCTCTTGCCTAATTTACTTGGAATTTTTTGACTGTTGAGCCAAATGGCGGTGGCATTGAAGCTCATGCCTTTGTGGTGAAGAACTAGAATTTTACGGACCACTTTGATTTCTTTTGGGTCCACGACAATCTTGCCGTCAAGGACAGAGTAGCCGTAGGTGTTTTGCCGCTACACATCTGAGGTACCAAAGAGGCGCCTCCTTGGTACCTCAGATGTGTAGCGGCAAAACAACTATGGTCTAAATATGACTTTCCGAGCCTTTCAAGGGCATCATATAGACCCTGCGAAATTCTAAAACTAAGCGTTTCTGTTGTTTTAGGCGTTTTTCTTTTGACTGGCATGCAAACTTTTCGGCCAGACTCTACAAAAACTGTAGAATACAAGTGTATACACTTGTTGACACTAACCGAAATGAGCTAATAGAGTGTTATATATGAAGTACAACGTGGGCAGCGGCATCTCATTGTTAGACAAACTAACTACCTGTAATTACTTAATATTAAATTGTTGTAGTTAAAATATAACAGTGCTATACTCCGCCGTCCGTCGTTGTGATAAAATTATAACACGAGGAGGAAGTATGACGTATGGAGAATTTATTAAAGCTAAGCGTGCCGAGAGGAGATTAACTCTTCGGCGGTTTTGTGAGTTAAACAATTTTCATCCAGGCAACATATCAAAACTGGAAAGAAGTTTAATGCCACCACCGCAGTCAGAAGAAAAACTTGCGGAATATGCGAAAGCGTTAGGCATAAAAAAAGGATCAGACGAATATATTCAACTCTTCGATTTGGCATCAGCAGGCAATCGGTTGTTCACCGTAAAAAATATTAGCAATGCTGACGTCCTTGAAAAACTTCCAGCATTTTTTCGTACACTTGATAAAAAGGGGCTAACAAGCGACAAACTGGAACGAATTATAGAACTGGTTAAGAACGACATCGGCTAAGATAATGACATACTTAGACATCGAAGATGAGGCTAACAAATTTCTGGATAAATATTATCCAAGCGGCATACCTCCTGTGCCTGTTGACGAAATCGCTGAATTTGATTTGGGACTTTCTATTGTGACTAAAAAGGGTCTATTTCAAGCGGAAGCAATTGACGCTTATTTGACATCTGACCTGGCCGAATTACATATTGATGAAGATTATTACATGGATCAGACAAATCGGGGTCGATTTACAATCGCCCATGAAATTGGTCACTATGTACTTCATCAAGAACATGTACGCAAGGCTACCTCTGTGCGGGAGTGGAAAAAAGCAATTCTTGGAGAGGGTACGGGCCGAGCATATCTGGAAACTGAGGCCGATAGTTTTGCCGGATGTATATTAATGCCAAGAGGTTTAGTTGTTAAAGAATTTAATGAGCAAAAAACCAAAGCAAAAAACCTTTTCAAAAAATCTAATATGAAAATGCCAGATGACGACTCCCTTCTCCCATTCATCGCAAACAAGGTCTGTATCCCATTTCAAGTCAGCAGTATTGCAGCACAATTTCGTTTAGAGCGGATTTTTAAAATTCCTCGAATGTAGATTGACGAAAGTCCAGTTTGTTATATTTTTTATATAACACTATTGTTTTTACCCTGATGGCTGTTATAATATTATTATAACACTTGGTGCATCTGATTATAATGCACTTTAAAAATTAGAGGAGGCGCGTATTATGACCCAAGAAAAGAAAACAGTAACAATAGTTGTTAATGGCACACCACATCCGTGGCCAAAAGAAGAAATTTCTTATGTTGAGGTGGCCACATTAGATGTACCCGACTACTCTAATCATCCAGAAATCACATATTCTGTGAAATACAAGCGCGGCCATGGCAACAAACCTGAAGGCATTCTCTCTCCAGGAGCTTCAGTTAAAGTAAAAGAAGGTATGGTGTTCAGTGTTTCAAAAACTGGTCAGTCATAACGATGATATTCGACGGCTTGTCGAAAGGGGCTATGCCGTTGCATTCGATACCGGGTACATGATTATTCGTGACATTCCATATTTAGATGATCAGCTTCAACTACACAATGGTGCAATAGTCACGAAACTTGAATTTATTGATCAAGAGCATGTGCGCCAGCAAAATCATCAGATATTTTTTGCTGGGTCTGCGCCATACAACTTAGATAAAAAGCTAATCCCAAATTTAGCTGATAGACCGACTAAACTTGCTTTAGATGAAACCTGCAAAGACGTAGTAGTTCAAAGATCATTTTCAAATAAACCGATGGGTAGCGAAAAATTCACTGATTTTTTTGAAAAGATTAATAGTTATGTAGAAATAATATCTGGACCCGCGATTGAATTATATAATGTCACACCTTACACATTTCGTTGTGTAAACGTAATACCTGAGTCAGTGTTCAAATTTCATGACACCCTAACTAGCCTGGCAGAGATTTCTGACTTATCCACTAAATTTAAGAATGATACAATTGCTGTAATTGGCCTCGGAGGTACCGGCTCATATATTCTTGATTTTCTCATTAAAACACCAGTACGCGAAATTAGAGCATTCGATGGTGATTCTTATCATGTTCATAATGCTTTTCGGTCGCCAGGCAGGCTTGAAAACACAGAACTTGGTAAAGATAAGGCGACCATATATCAGTCCCGATATGAAAACTTCCGATCCGGTCTATCGTTCCAAGCAAAATTTATTGATCTTACCTCCAAGGCCGATTTAGAGGGTGTGACATTTGCATTTGTATGTGTTGATAAAGGCTCTTCACGGTCAGAAATTTTTGATCTACTAATCGGTATGAAAATACCTTTTATTGATGTTGGCATGGGGCTAAATCGCAAGAGTGGATTGCTAAATGGAATGTTGCGTACAACATATTATTCCACCGAACAAGGCGATTACATACGAAATAAGGGGCTGGCATCAGTAATTGATGATCCGAATGATCTTTACAGAAATAATATTCAAATAAGTGAACTGAATGCACTTAATGCCTGTTTGGCCGTCATTAAATTCAAACAGTTACGCGGGTTTTACTTTGAAGAATCGCCAATCTTTAATCTACTATTTGAAGTGGGTGACCTTAAAACAGCTGAAGATTCGGAAATCAATGAAGATTGAATTACAACGCGTTCATTTTATGCCCGCAGAATTAAAGTTTGGAGTACTATATGTTTCTGAGGAATTCGAGATTGCCACTCATCTATGTATTTGTAGATGTGGCGCTAAAATACTAACACCCCTGGGTCCAACAGCGTGGACATTTGAAGATACAAAAAATGGACCGACTGGATTTAGGCAGTCCCGCTTTTCCAGAAATTGATTGATTTAAGTTACTTCCGCCAGCGCTTGACGACCGCAGGGACTCCCTTGATTTTGTCCCTTGTCGATCCATTGCCGAGTTGGCCGTAATTATTTTCTCCCCAACAGTACACTTTTCTATTGGCAACGGCACAGTTATGGTAACTTTCGTCCTTGGCTCCGCCTTGATAAAATGTGATGTTACCTGGAACTCCCGTAACTTCAATAGGGGTAGCGATGCTACTGTAGCCCGGAGGCTGCCACCAACCCCCGGGGCGGCCCAATGCATTTGCAGCGTTATTCATACCCCAACACCAGAGCTTTCCTGCTCTCAAAGCGCAAAAACCCTGCATGACACCGCCGATGTCTTCAACGCCACCAAAGCCGGGAATAATTAAAGGAATATTACTTGAGGCGTTGGGGATATAACCCTGTCCCAGCTTACCCCAGTTCCCTCCCCAACACCAAACGTCTCCCGCATCCGTAAGTGCACAAGTCGTGATCCCGCTTATAAAAACTTTTTTTACTCCAGCATTGAGAATAGGTTCAACCGTTTGAACTGGTCTTGGGTTACAGCGCTGAAACCGGAAAGGATGCGCATAAGTGGGGGCATCTGATTCGGTATTATAGGGATAACATATTTTATAAGTACCATCGGCCGGCAGAGTACGATCAACATTGGACCCATTACCTAGAGCGCGCGTTCCTTGAACAAAAGGATCTGAACTACCTCCGCGTTGGTCATTACTGCCCCAACACCTGACTCCGCCATTTACCACGGCGCAGCTGTGGTGAACTCCAGCTGCTATACTAGTGACAGCTCCCAAATTTGCGCCGTTTATGCCCCCACTGAGATCTAAAACCGGAAAGGCAGAGCCATCAGGGCCCCAAGATGACAGCCACTCATCTCCCCTCTCGAGTCCTGCAGGTTCATAGTATCCGATGGAACCACCACCATTGGCCCCCCAACAATACGCCGCTCCCGCCCCAGTAATCGCGCAGGTGTGAACCATACCTCCAGATATTTGGGTCACTCCTGTAAGAGCAACTCCGGAGTTATCCAGGACTAAATTCGGAATCGCAATAATTCCTCCGTCAGGCGCTCCAGAGCGACCCTGTGAATTTGTGCCCCAGCAGTAAACGTTTCCGCTTTTGATAGCACAAGTGTGATTGTAGCCTGCGGAGATGTCAGTTACACCAGATTCAAGACCTGTTACTTTTACGGGGAATTTGCTAAATGAACCCGTTGCTGCTGCGCCCAGCTGTTTGTAATCGTTACGCCCCCAGCAGTATACAGCCCTTTCAGCCACAGCGCACGTGTGCCATTTACCCACAACCACATGCGAAGCAACCGGGGTCACTCCGCCCAAGTTTTTTATCAAAGAAAATTTCCGTATGAAACCCGGTATTTTACTATCAAGCGACGGGGCAAAAATAATTTCTATGTTTATTCTAAATTGATTATCAAAACAATTCGTGCATAACGGCTCCCAAGTCAGATTAACGTGAAGCGGGCACATACTGTTGCCTGAAGGTGAAAAAGCATTGCAATCGGGACCGGTAGGAGCAAAACCAGAAGTATTATTAAGAGCTTCGACCAGTAACTGGTCATTCCGATCGTAAAGATTAAATGGTCCACCTGAAGTCATGGTGCAATTACCAGCCTCAGAAATACTTGGAAAATCTACCGGGTTCTTCAGGCAGTTAAGGTTAGTATTAGTATCCTTATCAACTGTATTTTTCCAGGCAGTTTCGTCTTCGATCATCGAAGTTAAGCTTGCGACAAGCTGTTGTGTTTTGTCGAGGACAGTGGAACGCCGTTGCTGTGTCGCCATAATTTCGAGTAGCGACGAAACTCCCGCCATCAAGATCATTGATAGTGCGCCTGCGACTACAACTTGAATGAGAGTATGGCCTTTGATTCCTAGCTCTCGCAATTGGGGTATGTAACTTACGTTCTGCATTCCCATGCTAACCTATCGGTATATTTTATTGAGTTATTAAGGACTTTTGACAAATAAAATTGAGTTCAAATTTAATGAGTGCTGAGCGCTCTAAATTGAGATTTATTTAAAAGCTACTTCTGTCGATGACCATATTATATTTTGATGGGTTAAAAATTTGTCCCTTTTCGCTTGCTGTTGAATATGAAAAAACTATTGATAAACGAACGGTAGGCGGCGGATTACATGATGCCCCACAAATGGGTGTCCACGAAATTTCCACATGAAAAGGACAGGTAGGATCCGGAGAAGTGGTACTAAATGTAGAGCAACGTACACCACTCATGGTAAATCCTTCACCGGCAACGGTATTGTCAATAACCGGTAAATCTGCCGCATCCTTAATGACACTGATTGGGTAGGAGCCCGCGGCGCAATTACTGCCGTTTCGTAAGCAGTCCAAGCTGGAATTGTTTGTGTCGTTTACGGTATTGGGCCACGAATCTTCATTCTGTAAACTGGTAAGCATGTTGTACCTCAACAATTCAGCCGTCGACTGTGCCTCCAAGGAACCCCGGAACTTTAGGTTCTGCAGAATGGTGGCTGTAAATGTGGAGGCCATGATAGTGATGAGGCCAGAAATGACAAGAAAGTTAACCATTAGTAATATATTAGATTAATCTTCAAAGAAATGTACAGAAGAAAGTCAGAACACCTTGGCCTATTCGACCTAAATATAAAGTTCTAATTTTGAGACTTCTCGGATTGAGAAAATTAAAAAAGAATTAAAAAAGAAATATTTAAAAGTCCAGCTCAGTATCCCGCAACCAATCGCAAATAAGTCGAGTAACCCAACTTACTTGATACCCACTTTTGTTCAAGATCACTTAAGTATTGATTGTACTCGCGCTCATTGAGATTCTCATTTTTAAGTGAGTACAGAACCATTAGGTTTTTTAGACCTATGGCTCGCACTTCATCTCCAAAAGTCTTCAGCGCTGCATTTGTTTGTGTGTTATCTTTGGCATCGCCCAATGCGACTTCTAGCCTCTTGAGCTCGACACCTGACCAGTATCCCAATTCAGTTTTAAAAAGCGGAAACAAGCCATGTTTTATATTTAAATTATCCCTGTTAAAAGCAAACCGAGTCGTGCCCCCCAGGTAAAAACCGACATCGTTAGAACTGTCTACTAAATAGTTTAAACCACGTTCAGTTGACAGATCCGGAAAATCATAATCAAATAACTTGTCGCCACCAAAATTTAACCCTGCGACTGTGACGTTCCACGCGAATGCCAAACCATTAACTCCGGGGACAGCGTACAAAAGATTATTAGCAGCCTTTACACCATAAATCTGAGCAATTTTTTCGGCCTCAGATTTCGTTTCTGCTCGCGTCCACTGCACAACGCCCTCGACAATATAATATACTGAAACACCGATGACCACACCCTTTAGCCAATTGTCTAAACGCCAAATACTTCTTTGTGCCACTCTTTCTGCAGTCTCTAAACGCATGGTCGCCTTGATGTTATCTGGTGCGGATTTAAATGCTCGTGAATTATTGAGATCTAATAAAGATTTATCAATTTTTGCTAAAGCCGCATTTAACTTACTTTCCGCATCTGCGATCCATTTAGCCGTTCGTGCCTTTTCAAACTCTAAGACTTTTTCAGAGCTACCTGCAGCCGTCGACTGAGCCAGACGTCGCACTAAGTTTTCGTTCATGTGAGCTATTTTGCTAGCGGTCTCTTTTTGCAGAACTTGTTTGACGGTTTCGTCCGTGGCGTTTATCCATTTTGAGGCCATAACATTATCGCGAATTTTACCCTCGACGCTATGAAGAAACTGCGCTGCCAAATTAATACCTGTTTGAAATTTTCCCACTCCACCTGTATACATTCCAGAAAGTCTAGTGTGCATAAACTCCAAAAAATTAGCCCCTTGCCACAAATAAACATTTCCAGAACCCATTACCAAAACATCGCGTAACGACTTCTCAATCACTTGCACGGCCTCAATACTCCAAATTTCTAAGTGTACAAAATTGGCGCCATCATGCCATCTGGCTTTTAATCGAACCGGTAAATCCTTAGGAATGATTGATCCTAATCTTTTATTGATCTCTTCAGTCGAGCCAGCCTCAGATGAAATTTCTAATTTTTCTTCAGGTAAAATAAAAATGACTTTCGGTATATTCGGATTAGGTTCAGTCGGTGTCTGAAAATCTCCGTCCGTTCCAAATTTAGCAGTACGAGGTCCGGGCGAAAAATTAGTTTCAGTTGGTAACAAGATACTCATGTCAGGATCATATTTTACCGCCCTAGGCTCCATAAAATAAGTGATCAACAAGGACATTGCTGAATCCTTGGCAATACCACGGTATTCAATCTTAACCAAGGGAGCACGCTCGGCAAAGAGCGAGTACAACACAAAATTTTCGACAACATTAATTTCGGCTTCAGAAAAGCGCGAGAACTGAATTCTCTCTAACTGCAAAGATTTTTTTAGTTTACCAATAACCTCGTTAAGTAATTCTTTGTCTTCTGAAGTTAATATGCGACCATGGCTTAATTTTATAAGTCCGTTGGTGGCTTCTCGCATAAGTACGCGCGCCGGTCTTGTGGTGGCCGAATCTTCGGCCAACCTTAGGTGTCGCAAAGAATCGTCAAATTTAGCGATGCCCTCTTGGCTGAGCTGGTCTAAACTATCGTAAACGTGGTAACGAAATTGCAAAACGTCAGCAAAAGCCTGCATCGACAAACATAGTGCAAATATTAAAACGACTGATTTTCCCATAAGGGGCGATAATAGCTGAAAATGACTTATGGCGCTATTCTAATGACCGAGCGTGAATTTATTACCTGGCTTTGAATGTGATCGCGAGAAGCTAAACCTTCCTTAATCCCATCGAAAAATTTCAATCCCAAATTTTGTAGTTTAAACTCACTTTGAGGCGCTCTAACTTCAACACTTATACTGGCTGAATCTTTAGAACTGTCTTTGAATAGATGATAGAGCATTATCGAACCTATCGCAGCGACGACACTAAATCCTACTAATTCGTAGAGGAAGCCGTTTTCAAATTGACTCAGCAAAATTTGAATGGCTTTTGCTACCTGAATTATAGAGAACACCACAATCGAGACAACTAAAACACCCAAAAGAGATTTTAACACTAGCGCTGATACTTCGTCGCGAAGTGCTTTTTTAATAGACTCGATCGGATTATTCGCTCTATCAACGGCACTCTCACCTCTATTGAAGGCGAAAGGAGAGAGTGCTAATATTAAATACTTTAAAATCATCATAAATCTCTCACTTAATATCATTTAATAATAGAAACTGTTTCTAGATCTAACGTCTGCGCATCACCAAGGTAGCTAGACTCCCGGCAATCAAACCAGCTGCCGCAGCGATAACGACGCTTTTTGCAGGATTTTCATTGACGTACATTCGCCCCGCCTTGACATACTCAGCAGCCGAATCTGTTAAATCAGAAGCCAGTGCGCCTATTTTTTTACCAGCGTCACGCGACATTTCTTCTAAATGATTTTCTACATTTTGAACTTTACCTTTTAACTCGTGAGCCGCGCCATTTGCCTTACTTAGATTTTCACTTATACCATTCCCCATAAAATCTCCCATCTTTATATATGTTAGTTGATTAGATCGTGTTTAATTTTTTAGCTTCCGTTTTAATCCCTCGACGGCATTATCCTTTTTTGTTTCAAAACGTTGAAAAATGTCTGAAACCTTTTTGCTGTAACTGTCCTGTCCTGCACCGTACTTTTGTTGAATGAGACCACTGATTGACTTGACATCGCCTTTCGTTTTATCTAACTCATCATCCGTCAATTTTCCCCAAGCTTTTTGGATATCGCCTTTAATCTCAAGCCATTTACCTTTGATCATGTTTTCGTTTAGTGCCATTTCTTTCTCCTCTGTTAATTTCTCACGACTTAAATCTGCAAATTAGGTGCCACCAACTTTGTAAGCTGGTGCAACCTCGAGGGCGGGAAGATTGAAGTTGTCTGGGGCAAATAGCAACGTCTTCTGTGTCCACTGGGGCAGAATGCATCGCTGGCCATTTTTAACTTAAACCTCAAATTCATTGACGCCATTTATGTTGGCTAGCTTTTTGCTAAGTAAATCTAGTCACGTTAAAAACTTTCAACAAAAGGAAAAATAATTTTATGTTTCAATTCAAAACCAATATTTGTCTCTTTATGGTTGCAATAGCTCTGGCTGCATGTACTTCTGATCCCAAAGTGGCCGAGTTACCCATTACTTCGGACCCACAAGTAGAGCTTGATCGTGTCGACGGCAATATTAGACAAGCACAAAGTCAGCAAGTAGATGTGCTGTCGCCTAAAAATTTCGAGGCGGCAAAAAATTCCTTAAATAAAGCCACAAAAGCTCGCGCTGCTAACAAAGACCAAAAAGATGTTCTGCATAAAATAGCAGTCGCTCAGGCCTACTTAGATAAGGCGAATGTAGTTGCGAATGTGGCCAATCAAATCTTGAAAGGAACCATTGATGCCCGCCAAGATGCACTGAACGCTAAAGCCATTAAGTTTTACCCAAATGAAACGGCGGAATTAGACAAAACCTTTAAAAAATTAACTCTAGAAGTCGAGGACAATGATTCGTCAGGCGTCGAAGGAAATCGCGGAAAGCTTGAAGCCAAATACCGAGCTCTCGAACTCAACTCTATCAAAAAAGAAAAATTGGGCCCCGCGCAGGCCGATATTAAAGAGGCCATCAAAGAAGGAGCTGAGAAATTAACTCCGGAAACCTTGGCTTGGGCGAACAAGCGATATGCTGAAGATTTGGCCATCATCGAAACCCAACGTCATAACACTGTTGGGGTGGATAAGGCATCTGCTGATGCGACCGCGGCTGCTCACCGACTATTAAAAATGGTGCGCAATGCAAAAGGTTCTACCCAAAAAAATCCAGAGGAGTTGGCAAAACAGATCGAAAAAAATGAACTAGCTGCTGTTCAGTCTGAAAATGATCTTAGCCTAGCCGCAACTGAACTTAATCAGGCCGCAAATGAACTAGCAAATTCAAAAGGAAAGCTAGCTAGTGCCTCTGCTCAAAACGACAAACTAGAATCACAAGTGTGGCTCGACAACGTCTATAATAATGCTCGTAATCAGTTTACCAATGACGAAGCAGAAGTCTATAAACAAGGGGACAAACTGTTGCTCCGACTTAAAGGACTTTCGTTTGTAAAAAATAATGCTGGCATTAGTTCCACTAATTTTCCGCTCTTAGCCAAAGTTCAAAAAGTTATTAGCGACGTCGGATCAAGTCAAATAGCCATTGAAGGCCACACTGACTCCGTAGGAGCCAAAAAATTGAATGAAGAACTTTCGACAAAACGTGCCGAGGCGGTTCAATCTTACTTGGTAGCAAACAATAACGTTGCTCCCAACAAGATCACCGCTACAGGACACGGCTATTCAAAGCCAATAGCGACCAACAAAACTGCCGAGGGGCGCGCGCAAAATCGAAGAGTGGACGTGATTATTACGGCTGAGCCGGCGAAGTAGACTAATTAGGTTAAGCTAATTTAAAGAGGAGGAAAATATGATACGTGCAGCAATAGCATTTTTTGTTCTGGCCCTCGTGGCCATTGTTTTGGGCGCCAATGGAGTTGCGGGCCTTTCAATTGAAATCGGAAAGACTCTTTTAGTGGTTTTTCTGATACTGGCTATAGTTTCTTTTTTGGGATCTATGGTTACCGGAAGAAACCCCAAGGGACTGCCTTAACACTTAACACTGGAGATTTTTATGAAAAATACCAAATTACTAAACGCTTTTCTTTTTGCAGCATCACTCAGCTTTGGCGTATTTGCACTGGCCGAAGAATCCACACTTGAAAAAGTCGAGACCGGCAAAAATAAAGCCGTGAGTGGTGTAAAAAGCACTTACCGCAACGTCAAAGATAAGACTTGCGAAATGATTAATGGCAAGTTGGAATGTCTAGGAAAAAAAATAAAGGGCAAGGCCAACAATCTGTCAGATGATGTTAAAACAAAAGCTACAGAAGTTAAAAACAAAATCGACTAGACTTTTTTGATGGTTTTGAGCTAAAGGGCCCGCTTTTTATTGAGCGGGCCTTAACTAGGCATGTAGTGCTATTAAAATGATAAAGCAGCGCTGGTCTATCTGGCATGCTAATATTTCTAGACTTTTCATAAATTCAACAATAAGTATCCCCTATCATAACCATGGATACTTTAAATTTCCCAAATAATAGGTACCCATGTATTGTGTCGGCTGAGTGGCAAAATAAACCCCACTTTAATATGAGGAGAACTTATGAAAAAGATATTAACCACTATGAGTTTGTTTTTGGCTTCAACAGCTTTCGCATCGACCTCGGTCAACGAAAAGTTCATTGCCACTTTTTCAGACTATAACCAATTTGATCAAATGGTTAAGTGCTCACCCGGCCATCGTGGCCACTACCCGACTTTAGATATGATAGCGATTAAATCTCACGCTGTAGATATGGGGTTGAGCATTTCTGACAAATTCAGGGCTGAATCCTCTATCGGTTTAAAAAATGATCCCAAGGAGCGTATCAATGGTCCGCGGCCATACGATGCCGGCTGCAAGCCAGCGATGGAGCAATTGAAAGCTGCAATTACGGGAAAAGAAGTTGTAGAGGTAACTGTGAATCGAACAGTGACGGTTTCTCCCAATACCGACGGCCGAGCCTACAGAAAAGTAAACGGCGAAGTTTTAAATGTTCGATATGTTACAACTGAGCAGAGCTTCGAGTCTGTCAAGTTTGAATTGGGTGGATTTGTCTTCACAGGTGGTCAACTTCAGAATGGAAAAAGCGAATTACTCTAAATCTGGGCATCGTTTCCTCAGCCCACCCATTGGGGTGAAGTTAGAGAAGAAGTTAGAGAAGAAATTAGAGAAGAAAGGGGAAGCGAGACACTCCCCCCCCCTAAAAAAATTACTGCAAATTACTGCAAACTAGCGACAACCCAGTGGTCGGCACACTCGAGAGTAATATTCGCACTTGTTCTGGGCTCGCGCCTGCACTTTGCGAGGCAGATAACCCGAAGACTTATAAATAAAACCTCGAGCATTTTGACTAGCGCACACTACGACTCTATGCGGATGTACTTCACCTTCACGAATTCCATCTTCTCCGTATTGGGCAATGAAATCCGCTTCCATGGTGTTTTCAATTTGTTCAGCCGAAACACCCTCGAAGTTTTCTGCTGACCAAGCCGCCGTTGAAACTAACAAACCCATTAATATAAAAATCTTTTTCATTCTGTTCTCCTTAAAAATTGTTAAAATGTTTATCTTGAGCGCGCTCAAAAATGAAGTTGCCAGCTTCGAAAATAATTCGCAAGGCAAAAGAGCACACTATTTGAACAAAAAGGGCACAAGTATGTGCGCAATTGAGACTATGAACGATTGATTTAAAGAGCGGCTTATGACAAAACTAGAGCATGACTCCCGTTTATGAATTTGGTTCGTTCCCGAGTTATTTTGATTATGTCAGACGCTTTGCTTTGCCAAAGACTAAGCGACCTTTGACCTTGCAAAAACTTTCTCAAAAACTCGGCTATAAATCACCTCGACTCGTGGGCATGGTCCTTAAGGGACAAAGAGCACCTAGCGAAGAAATGATTGCGAAACTTATTCAGACGTTACGACTCAATCAGGGTGAGAGCCGTTATTTAAAATTGTTGGTGGAATTAGAAAGATTACAAAAAAAAGGTTTGTCGACTGAATCCATCCTCGCAGAACTGGATGAACTCAGTCCCAAGACAAGTCACAAAAAAATGCTTGAAGTTAATACTTTTACTTACATCGCCGAATGGTTTCATCTAGTGATTAAGCAGCTTCTCAATACTTCGACATTTCGTAACGACCCAGACTGGATTAGGAAAAAATTAAGAGGTAAAGTTACTGTTCGTCAAGCGAAGCGGGCACTAGAAGTATTAGAGCAACTTGATCTTATTAAAAAAGAGGGAATGAGTACCACCGCTGAAATTCCCAGCGAAGCCATTCGGCTTCATCATGCGCAGATGATGGATCGTGCAAAAGAAGCGTTAATTGAACAATCCCTCGATAAACGCCATATGGTATCGGTCACACTTCGTGTAGATCCCCAATTTGTTGGCGAAGCCAAAGCCATGATCACGCGATTTAGAAATAATTTTGATAAAAAGTTTTCGAGTTTAACCAGTTCCCACATATTTCAAATGAATCTGCAATTCTTTGAACACACAGGAGAGACATGATGATTAAGTTTTTTACCGGTTTATTTCTTTTGATTTCGACGCCAGCTTGGTCAGGTGGCGATGTTGTTAATAACGGCGCCGGGCTTGCTGAAACTAGATTTATAATTGTCTACACTAACTTAGAAGCTCACATTGAACTTTGTGTTCTATCAAAAACTTGTCGCCTGACCGCGATTGAATCCGAATTGCTTAAGAAAATTTACCATTCTATCGAGACGGAGCGAAAGACCAAGGATCAACTGCAATTTCGCAGTCAAAAAGATGAAGACTTTGAAATTGACGGACAAATGAAGGTGGCAAAAACCGGTTCGCACATCGGAGATATTATATATATTAATTTAAATATGATTTATGAGAAAAATGCTGAAGGCGCTGAACAGCCGCTTAGTGATTCTGAAACGCTGGCGATTTTAGTCCATGAAATGGGACATCATCATGGAGTTAAAGACGAAATTTTGCTAGACAGTTTGGCGGCGAAAGTTCAAGCGAGTTCACAGGGTCGATCGCAACGAGTGGAGTTAGGTTATCTTGCGGCTAACGTTGCTTTAAGTGCGTTAAATTTTGGAAACTGGGAGCGCCATTCTCAGCTTTGGGCCTCTGACGGTAAACAATTAATTGATCTTAATTCGTTTGTTAAAGCGGCCATCCAGTGCCGACCAGGCACATCCCTTCGGGGTTCAAATATTTCTAATCTTCATTGGAAATTAGAACCTCTTCATAAAGATAGACGTGTTATGACTTTTCAATCTCGTGCTTGGTTGGTTGGCTTCTGTCGTGGCCCTCGCGGTTGGGATAGGCCATTCGTGAGAAATGTTTTTTTAACTGACCTTACATTTAAGATCACTCCAGCCGGTTTGGAGTATATTCCGGGGTCAGCAGGCCCGGGCAAATTTTAATTCGCGACACCAACGTTGAGGATCCTTGTAATAATTTTACAAATCATCGTTATCATGGCTAAGAATTAAGCCATGTGTTATTGGTTCTGGCTAATTTTAATTCTAAAAATTAAATCAGGAGAAACCCATGAAAAAAGTAATCATAGTGGCATTTGTGAGTCTAACGGCCATGTCAGCCTTTGCTGCTGATAGAAAAGTATTGTGTGTAGAGAGAAATATTCAAGATGCATTTTATTCTGCAGACTTTAATCTTATGACCCCAAAAGTAGATTTGTTTATCCCGTCTGGCGAGACAAGTGGAAATATAGTATCAGGTGAGTGTCGTCGTGACGAGGGTGCGATTGAATTATCACTGACTTGTAATGTGATGACTTCCTCAGATTCTGGATACGAAGTTAGACTATTCTCAACCGGTGGTCGCTCGTTACATTCAACTGTGACCCCCTGGTCGATGGCTGGAAAAGGTGAAACCATATCCCTTTCTTGTAGAAGGTAGGCTTAGGAAATTTGGCGAAGTAACTTAAGTGGTCTTACCTCGTAAAATTAAATTTACGATCAACCATTTTGAAGCCAATCATCCCAACAATCATACTTGCGAAAAAAAGAACGGGGCGACCATTAAGGCTTGCCAGAGACGTCAGTGCGGGGCCGGGACAATATCCAGACAGCGCCCATCCCACACCGAAAATGAATGAGCCGATGACAAGCGGAACAGTGACCTTTCTCTTCGTTGGCAAGTGCCACTGGTTCGAGAAAACAGGCAGCTTTCGCTTAAGTATTATTCGATACGTCACTAAGTGGATGGCAATTGCACCGATCATAACAAAAATGAGCGAAGCATTCCAGTTTCCGAAAATATCTAAAAAGCCAAAAACCTTTTCCGGCTGAGTCATCCCGGAAATCCCAAGGCCTAAAGAGAAGAGTAAACCTACAAATAGCGCTGCAATTTTATTTTTCATTGGTAGATATTCAAATTCCTAAAGAGAACAACAGCGAAAATTCCGGCAGCCATAAATGTAAGAGTTGCGACTAAAGAACGTGGAGACAGTCTACTGATTCCACAAACCCCATGACCGCTTGTGCAGCCGCTTCCAAGTACGGTGCCAAACCCAACCAGTATGCCAGCTACGACAAGTGTCCAGTTAGCTGTTGGTAGAATTCCGGCAAACGCTTGTGGACTAATCACTTTTAAAATGAATCCGCCAAGAAGCATCCCGGAAATAAAACACCAACGCCAAGAAATTTCACCCTTCTCAGGTGCAATAGTTGCCCCATAAATAATCCCACTGATTCCTGTCACTCTTCCATTCAAGAAAAGCATAAGCGAGGCAGCTAGTCCAATGAGGGCACCTCCCAACAGCGGCATTATATATTCGGTCATAGCATCACCTTTCTTTTTTTCTACTGGGATATTCCCTAACCCTATAGCATGTATTCGTGAGATACGCGTGACATTTCTAAATTTAAGGCGTGGTGGTTCATCTACTCTATCAAGTGGTGCGCGAGTCGAACAAGTAGACGAGCCGCTGACCACGGTTATATTTGAATTCGCAGCCTATCCAGAAGCCAAAGCCCCACTCAATATGATCAAACGTGATAATTGCATTGTTGACATCTTTCAAATACGGTTTGATTGCGCACCTAGTCTGCTAGCTCAGGGCCTTGGCCCGGCAATGGAATATGAATTTTAAATTTTCTTTCTGGCTTAAATATTCAATTTTAAGCTCCTGACTATCAAAGGGAATATTTCGAATTAGTTTATGAAAAGAATCGATCGTCGGATAGTCAGGCGGCAAAAACCCCCAGAGAATTCCCGATACAGAAATGTGTAGCAGCTTTTTGTCGCAAGCAGCAGCGAAAACCTGGAGGTCGAGCCTTTTCGTTTTGTCCACTTCGAATCTTTTTCCGCTCCCAATCTCAGGATTGGAATCATCCCCCTTTTTGTACTTCTCCGCAAAATCATGGGCAAACGTTTGGCCGTTGTATAGAGCGGTCAATTTGCAACTCAAAATACCGACTTCACAATCAGTGGGATTTTTGGTGCACAAACAGTCTTCCAACTGAGCGTTTGATGGACTAACGTGAAAAGAAAAAATGATGAATAACCCGATCAACGAAATTTTCACTAAGTAAACAGAGGTAGTCTCCTACCTCCGCTCCAGCTCATACCTAATAACCTATCTATTTAAAGTAATTTCTTTATCCACACACTCAGTGAACATCTTTATCCGTTTCATTGGTATATTTACCAAGTCGTGAACGCCCGTAAACTTAACTGAACAAGTTCGCAAAGCGCTCTGTTCCGCTTGAGTGCCACGATAATTTATGGCTTGAAAAGAGCAAAATAAACTATTTTCTTCACGAATAACTTGAGGAAATGTGTTGTTGTGCCCATGGTCAAAATCTGGATGTGTTGCCGCTGGTAGGCACCGGCAATCAAAGCCCCCAGCAATCTTCATCTGCTCGATTACGGGAAAATCATCGTCCTCATATCGAAAGCTACCGTCTGATAAATCACGACATTCTTCTATTGCAAAAGACTTTTGCGCAAGAAGCACAGAAAAACATAGAACTGTTAACACTATAATTTTTTTCATTTAAGCCTCCTTTTTGGCTACGTAACTCATTATAAAAAACTTACTACGGATGCTATTGGCTGCATGGCACGACCACATCGGTGGGATCACAATAGTAGCTATAACCCCGATAACTCTTCGTGTATCCGGTAGGGCATTGTCCTTCAGAGGAGGAAGGAATTGGCTGTCTTTGCGATCTATTCACACAAACCACTAGATCGCAATAGTAGCTGTACCCTCGATATGACAATTGATAACCTACGGGACAAGAATTTGAAACGGGAGATTTTGAATCTATTGTTTTTCGTATTACGTCAGAATAACAATAGTAAGAGTAGCCAGCATAGCCTTTAGTGTACCCTGGCGGACACGGCGAATGAGCATCCGAAGGGATTTGTTCATTGGCGCGCGCAAGGAAGGGGAGAGACAGAACTATCACTATCAATCCTATTTTACTTACCGTAAAACTTTTATTCATAAAATCCCCATTAAAATCTGATTTTTAGAAGCCTTTTATTTTGCCTCAAAACAGTTTAATAACTGCTGGAAATCCCCTGGCCCTGCGAAAATAATGCGGTATACTTCAGAGTCAAGAGTCAGTTTTCGAGCGCATTTCCACTTTTTTTCTCCCTCCAAATCGTAGTCAGGATGAATGGTACACATAGGATTTAGATGGCTTTCCTCATGGGCCTCCACAATATTTTTAGAAGCGCTGGTCGAGATATAAGAATGGTCAAGGTGAACGCTTGGGATCTTAAAACATTGATTTACAAAATCTGGATCAACAATCGATGGTACCTCGGCAATACATTCAAAAAGACCATCTAAATCAGTGAGTTTAAACTCATGACTGTTTTCATCAGAATTTAAGGAATATTTTTGAATACATGCATCTACAGACCTACGGCTTACAAACTTCGCATCTTCGTCATCAGTAAACTGCGCCAGAGCCGCTTTTTCTAGAGCCACATTACCGACCCGACAGCTCGTGCCTACGACTTCACCTAAAGTAAGGCATTTCGAATTTTGACTCTCGTAAGCAGTTCCGCTCTGAGTGCAGAATAAACTAATCAACAGAATAGCTATTTTCATATTTTTCATTTTCAATTCTCCTTTTTTGAAATTGCGATCTATATTTAATTAAAAATCACTTCCCAGTTCAGCCTCCGCCCGGAAAATCAGGTTGACCACAATTCGGATCTTTACAATCACCAGTCCCTTTTGGAATTCCAAGAGCACCGCGGGTCAAACGTGAGCCGTAAAGATCACTTAGTTTTTGGGCCATTTCTCTGATCGACGCTTCGGTGCAGTCCTTATGGCCATAGTACTCCTCACTACAGGTAACTTCAAAAACCACTCCCAGGGCAGTATTACGTCTCCTGTTGTCTTGAGTAACTACTTGCGTGATGAATGGCGGATTTATTCTTTTTTTATCATATCTAAAAATAATTGCGTCGTCATTAGCGTCTGTTTCAAAATTTAAATAACCGACTATGCCATTTCTCTGAAAAATACCTTTCGCAGCAAAATCGGATTCAGTGACGATATTATTTACCGTACACCTAAATCGATACCCCGATAAGTTGGCACTGAAGGGCACCACCTCACCTAGCCCATTGCCCTCAGCGCATGAACCGATGAGCTTTCCGACCGGCGTAAAGTCGAAATCGGTTAACCCTGCGCTATCCGTAACGTAGACCCTTGTGATTTCTGCCAAGGCAAAATTGCATATAAAAAACTGAACAACTGTTATTGCCAGATAAAGTAACTTGGTTCTAAACATTTTCTACCTCCCGTTTTACGCGATGATTCGCAGGGAATACTTATAATTCATTTAAATCACCCGGGGTATATACTAAATATGTATACAGGTATCGTAATAATGATATATAGGGACCGAGATGTTATTAGACCACTTGGAAAAATTGAGACATTTCAATGGAGTCGTGCGAACCGGCTCAATACGCAAGTACTCGGTAGTAAATAAACTGTCGCAGCCGGCTATTTCTAAACATATTCAGATTCTGGAGGCTGTCTTAGGACAAAGTCTACTTATTAGGACGCGAGAAGGTATTTCGACGACCTTTGCTGGGCGCAAACTTTTTAACTTCACTGAACGGTTACTTAACGATTGCAGCCAGGTAGACCAAGATATTCGTAAAAAAAATTTAAAACAATTTTCTGGTGAACTTACAATGGGAACCTACCAGAGTATTGCTGTTTACTTTCTACCCCGGCTCTATCGCTATCTTCGCCAAGAACAAAAAGGCTTGCGTTTGAATATCGTAACCTCTTCGAGTTTTGAATTAGTAAAATATTTAAAAAGTGGCCAAGTTGATTTTATTATTTCAGTGAACCCCCCAAAATCCAAAGAGCTTTTAACCGAAGTGCTTTATGAAGACACGTTTTCACTTTACAAAAAAGTGGGATCAAAAATCTCTTATTCAGACGCACTGATTTTTACGATTTCACATGTTGCCGCCGATGGTAAGGACTCACTTTTTTCTAAACTAAAAGAGTTAAAAATGAGCCGGTTCATCTCCACTTGCGGCGATTTAGAAGTTGTTAAGGCGATGCTAGAAGCCGACCTGGGCTATGGGATTCTCCCCGAAAAGGTTGCCGAATCCGCAGTAGCTTCTGATAAAATCGAGCGAGTCATCGAAGCAAAACAAGTCGCGAATATTTTAAAGCACCAAGTGGCACTTTCCTATAAGAGACATCGGGCTGGGGATTCATCTTTGATTTGGATGTTACGGGAGACGTTAGCGATGACTAAGACGTCGTATCCAAATCCGAATTTTAATCTTTAATCAAGGGAGGGCGCCTTAGAAGAAATTTGTTTGATATCAGATATCTCTTTATCTGACATGGGCACTGGACTTGCCAATTCAGTGGCGGGAACCAAAACTAATCTCTCTTGATTACGAATTCTTATTCCAGCCCGCGATACCTTCTTTGAAGTGTTTAATATTTTTGTAGCCAAGCTTACATGCTTTGCGTGCGGCTTTCTGCCACGCCGAGCACATTGTGGATCCACAGTACGTGATGATCTCGGCATTTTTGTCAGCAGGAAGACTTGTTGCGAAAGTTTTTTCGATCGCATCAAAATGAACGGAACCGGGGACGTGAGATTTTTTGTAACTGTCTTCAGAGTTTACATCGATGATAAAAGCAGATTTGTTTTCGGCGATTTTTTGTAGATCCCCTTTGCTAACGGTCGGGTAATTAGAATCCGCCATACAGTCGGCAAAGGAATTGAGAGAAAAGCCAAGGATGAAAAGTGTAATAATGTATTTCATAAGTCTCCTTTAAGGTTGATATCCGATATCTCGATATCAGAATGTTGTGTGGTGCAGTCGGCAGGACTCGAACCTGCAACCCCCTGGTTCGAAGCCAGGTATTCTATCCATTGAACTACGACTGCGCATTTTTAAGGTTGAAGGGACTGTTTTAATCTATTTAAATGGCTGTGGGCTACTCATATTGCGCTGTTTAAAGATAAAAAGGTTTTACCGCCTTCGGCTGCGACCCTTATCATCATGAATGACATAGTTTTTATCAAGCGGAAAGTAAAAGTCAGCCGCAGTTTGCACTTCAGGACTCGTGGCCTCAGGCCATGACCAGATTTCTACCCGACAGCCACGCGAACGTAAATACCAGACAAGTGGAAGAAAATCCTTGTCCCCCCCCATAATTATCACCACATCTAATTTCTCAGCCATAGTCACAGCGTCAATGGTTAAAAACGTATCCGCATTTTTTTCGGGCCGTTTGATCTCGCCACCCAGGCTGGCCCAAAATGTTTCAAATGTTTCAGAAATCTCTTTATAAATGGGCTTGTAATAAAGGATGCGTGTCACCTCGCGGTCACCCACCTGTTCTAATATTTTTTTGTAATCTGTTCTTCCTTCATGATGCTTTAAGCCCGACATTTCTATATTTTCTGCGTCTACAAAGACACCCACCTTCTGAAACACCAGATTTTTCGTAACTTTTTTTGCTCTTGTTGGCGCATTAGCCATATTAGTGATCCTTTACTACCAAATGATTTGAAAGTTCGTTTGGATTTTTATAAGAAGCCGGAAAGTGCTGGGTAAGAATTTCTCCGCAACGATTAATTCCATTGATAATTCCAGCCTTCATGTTTTTCTGTCTAATACCGTCGATTAAAATTTTTATAACTTCATTCCATGTTTCTTTACCACACTTATCAGAAATGGCTTTATCTGCGAGCACAACTGCTTGTCGCTCCATAAAAGAGATAAACAGCAACAACCCGGTGTTCCCCTCCGTCGACTTTATACTGGAATGGTAAAATTCCAACTCGGCCCTTTCCATGACCTCTTTGCTCATGTCTTCAGTTGAAGTCAAAAATCTCTGAACTCTCTCGAGCTTCGCCAAAAAATAGGCGAGAGTAAGTATGCCTACAAGCAAAAACAATTCGACTCCCCAACCAAAATCAAAATAATATTTTAATTTTTGATCAGCGCCCATAATAATTGCGATTAAAACTAGCGCTAAAAACATTAGCGGCAGCACATGGCCAACTGGAGTCGAACGTTTGACTAAAACGGCCACGATTTCTCCGCTAGATTTTAATTCGGCACTCGCCGTCGCCTTCTCTATCTCTAATAAATCGTCTTTGCTAAGGTGTCTTTCAACCCATGAGAATTTTGTTACCATCTCCCCGAGGCTCCCCCACCACTAAAACCACCTCCGCCACCACTAAAACCACCGAATCCGCCGCCGCCTCTGCCGCCCATACCGCCACTTAAACTGCCTAAGGCTGCACCGTAAAGAAATCCGAGGCCACCACGTCGAGATCTGGGGCCAAATAAAGACGACAGAATAAAAAATATTAAAATCATAAAGAAAAATAAGTTGTTTTTGCCGCCCCCTTGCCGAGAGGTCCCGTTCCAGTTTTTTTTCCGATTTTGAAAAAGAGGAATTTCAGGATTCGTGGTTTCAGCAATTTTAATTAATCCTTGAACGATTCCGCCGCTGACCTGGCCCGCACGGAACAAGGGGATCATAACATCCTCAATAATTCTCTTACTGTTGATGTCAGTCAGCTTTCCCTCTAACCCCTGGCCCACTTCAATTCTGATGGCACGTTCTTTTTTTGAAATAAGAACCAGGGCACCATCGTCGGCTTTCGCACCGCCTAGTTTCCAAAATTCTACTACTTCGATGGCCGCCTGTTCAATCGGAAGTCCATTAAGGTCATCAACAGTAAGTACGGCAATTTGGGCTCCACCGCTTTCGCGAAAGACGCGCAAACCATTTTCTATTTCACGATTTTCAGCAACGGTCAGCAGTCGAGCGGAATCGGTCACTGCAGAAGTCATAGACGGTACTGTAAACTTCGCCTGAGCATTTATGCTAATTGCCGCCAATAATAATAGGTAACAAAATTTACTTTTCAAAACTTAACTTCGGGTGGTTTTTGCACTTGTTCTTTTTCCGATTCAGCAACATCCCATTGCGGCATCTTTTCAAATTTATAAATGAGACTATTAGTCCAACTTTCAGGGGGTACTGTCCCC
>Ga0163151_10002750_pt1 | contig 26495 bp, 24 predicted proteins | sample OliLakLV19MP5IB2_FD_145596 | JGI IMG/M metagenome (GOLD analysis project Ga0163151, IMG submission 145596) | Freshwater microbial mat bacterial communities from Lake Vanda, McMurdo Dry Valleys, Antarctica - Oligotrophic Lake LV.19.MP5.IB-2 | ecosystem: Environmental > Aquatic > Freshwater >...
CGGTTACCCTGGGTGAGCTCGTGCTTAGCGCTTCCCGCCGCCGCGGTGCATCGCCCAGCGCCGCCCCGACCTCGGCGACCGAGATTTTTAGCCGTCCGCACGCTTGCCGAAGCTACACGTTTCATGTCGGCGAGGTCATCCTCTCATCGGTCCTTCGCCTGCCATTGCTGGCGCTCCTCGGGGTGCAACTCGAGCAGCTTGCGCTCTATGAAGTGATGCTCTTTGCGGTCGTGCAATTTCACCACGCGAACATTGGACTGCCTGAGTGGCTGGATCGCGCCCTTCGGTGGATCATCGTCACGCCTCATTTGCACAAGGTTCATCACTCCGTTATCCGGGTGGAGGCTGACTTGAATTTCAGTGCGTTGTTTTCCTGGTGGGATCGCGTGTTCCGCACCTTTCGTCTTTCTCCCCAGCCGCGCCAGATCGTTTTCGGCGTGGATAACGAGCGTTAGTTCGCCGGCCGAATCGAGTGATCTGGCGCGGAAAAGGGCGCGCAGCGATTCTTTCGTGGGCGTGTCTCCTTTGGGCTCAGGGCGAACCGGTAGAGTGGCTGGTACTACGTGTCGATCAGACGCTGGAAGTAGGACGGGTCCATCTGAAATTGGGAGGGGGCTCGCGGCGATTTATTCCCGACCCAACCGGGTTTCTTTGCTCACCGTGTGATCGGAATGAAACGTGCGGGATGGCGCTGAGCCGGAAGGGATATCAAGGCCGCGCGACCGCGTTGGTCGGCAGCTCAATTGCTCCGCCGCAGCTCGATCCCGCGCCCGCCGTGCAACCGAAACAGTGATTCCCGGTCGCGATGGAGGCTTCCGCCAGCGCCACCGGATCGATCTCCCATAACCGGCGCCGGCCCGACTCGGCTCCGCCCAGCGGCAAATTCATCATCTGGTTGAAATCACAGTCAAAGACTTCGCCGAGCCAGCTCACGTTGATGGTATCGCGACACATCAAACCGTCCACCGTCATCGGATTGAACGCCGCCGTGAGTAACGCCATATACTCTTCGTATTTCCCGTTGTGGCGAAGCCACGAGGCGAAGCGGGAAACGGGTAGGTTCGTGATCGTATAGAGTCGGTTGAACTCGATGCCGAAGCTGGTCCGCAGCTCTCGTTTATAATCCGATTCCAGTTCACCTTGCGGACCCGGCAGGTTCGCGCCCAAAGGATTATAGACGAGGTGCAGCGGTAACTCCGGCGCAATTCCGTAGCCGAGGGCGTTAAGTTGCTGGAGGGCCGTGATGCTGGCATCGAATACGCCCTCGCCGCGCTGGGCGTTGACGTTCTCCGCTGAGTAACACGGCATGGACGCTATGATCTCCACCCGGTGGTGGGCGAGAAAAGCCGCCAGACCTTCGTGGCCCGGTTCGAGCAGAATGGTGAGATTGCAGCGATCGATCAGCGTACCGGTCGGATCAATCTCCCGCAGGCGCTCGACCAGGTAACGAAAATCCGGGATCATCTCCGGTGCTCCGCCGGTAAGATCCACCACCGGCAGAAGCGCCTGCGCCTGCCAGTCGAGAATGCGGTCAATCGTTTCCCGGGTGATGATTTCCTTGCGCGCTGGTCCGGCATTCACGTGGCAATGGCTGCACGTAAGATTGCAGAGCTTGCCGACATTGAGCTGAAGCACACGCGAATGACTGCGGCGCAGGGATAAGCCGTGATGTTGGAGCGTGGAGGCAAAAGTGTTCATCATGGAAAACAAGTAAGACAAAATCTGTTCATGCCAACACACCGGGGGCGCTGGCAATTGCGATCGTTGGAACGGACGGTGGACAGTCCCACCGGAGTTGTTTGGGGCGGCGGAGGAGGCTGACCGACCGAAAGGTCTGTCGGACGCGGGGCGCTGCGATGTTCCATCCTGCGTGGGAGGGAACAGTGCGCGGTTTATTCCACCGCAGATTACGAGGAGGGAGCGCTTTGTGGGCATGGGGCGGCACGCCTGAAATCTGGACCGGAAGGATTCGGATGATGCGACGGGAAAATCCGATCCCCTTGTTCGGATGAAGCTCAATTCCGCAGTTTCTTTTACCACAGAATACACCGATGAGCACGGATACAGCGGATTACTAATGAAGAGGCACCTAGCCGCAATTCGCCCGCAAGGTGAAGGAACTGTAGTTTATAATGCACTGGTACTCTGTGCTCATCGGTGGAATCAGTGAGTGCGACCGCATTTTCTTTGATGAAGCGGCCCCGTCTTCACTTCTCCGCCGCGGGCTCGTAGCTTTAACTCCCTTACTATAAAGCACCAACCAACGCCCAAAAGAAGTTATTCACAACGAGCTCCATTTGACGGTGAATAACGGTCTAAGAAAACATGCGACCCATCTGGAAAGGCTCGATTAGCTTTGGTTTGGTAACGATTCCGGTTGCCATCCTTACCGCCACGCGCCGCGAAGAACTCAAATTTCGGATGCTACGCGAGAGCGACCTGAGTGCCATCAATTACAAGCGCGTGGCCGAGGTCGATGGCAAAGATGTGCCCTGGGAACAAATCGTCAAAGGCTTCGAATATGAAAAAGGGAAATTCGTGGTCCTGAAAGACGCGGACTTCGAGAAAGTTGAACTCGAGGGGCGTGATGCGATTACGATCCTTGATTTCGTGGATGTGAGCGGGATTAACCCCATCCATTTCTATAAACCCTATTATCTCGAGCCGATGAAGGGCGGTGCGGCAGCCTATGGTCTTTTGCGGGAAGTGCTGGCCGATTCGGGGAAGGTGGGAATTGCCAAAGTGGTGATTCGGAGTCGTCAGCATCTTGCGGCGGTGAAAGCGAATGGCGGGCTGCTCGTGCTCGAACTCATGCATTTCGGCGAGGAGATCATGCCTGCGGAAGCCGTGAAAGTACCGGCGGAGAAAGCCTCGCGTGGGCGCGAGCTGGAGATGGCGCGAGCGCTGGTCGAGCAGATGAGTTCGGAATGGGAACCCGCCCGTTATACAGATGAGTATGCGGGCGCCGTGATGAAACTGATCGAGAAAAAAATTGCCTTGGGCGGCAAGGAACTGCCCGGCGGAAAGCGTCACACGCCCGCTGCTACCAACGTTATCGACCTCGTCGCTGTGCTGCAGAAAAGCCTAAACGAAGCCGGCAAGGGTGCGAGGGCGCCGAAGCGACAACCTCCTCAACGCCGCACCATCAAGAAGACGGCCGCCAAGCGCACTCGTCAGAAGAAAGCAGCTTAGTTCGGCGCACATCATCCGAGGGATTCGCGTCGACTGTCAGCCGACTGCAGTCAATGCCGCGTTCCGCAACAGGTCGACCTAAGACCAATCGATGCGCGCGGTCTAGCGACTGCTGGTGCTTTGAGCCCACGTTCCTTGTTCCAGCCGGAAAGCGGCTAAACCGCTGATCGATCGGCGCAGCTTGGCTCAACTCCGGACCACGACTTTCGCCTGCCGGACGAAGTGAGGATCGAGCGTCACACCGCAACCGATCCCGGCGGGGCAGCGCACGCTTCCCTTTTCGCATTTGAGGGACGAGGTCGCGCAGGTTACGGGAAGGGTGGTGTTGCCTTTGAACTCCATGAACGGGCCGATGTTGGGCGTAAACGAAGCGAACTGCACCACGTCGACGTAGCCCAGTCCGCCACCAGACATGTGCGGCACGACACTCATGCCCGCCGCCGCGGCCATGCGGGCGACCTTGGTCGCGCGAATCATGCCACCGCCGTAGTGGAGATCCGGTTGCACGATATCCACACCGCGATTCGCGATCATCCACTGCCAGCGATGCAGGCTATACTCCTGTTCGCCCCCCGCGACCGGAATCGTCAGCGCATCCGCCACCGCTTTGGTGCCCCAGAGATCATCGAATTCGCAGGGCTCTTCATAGAAACCGTAGCGATGCTCTTCCATGATCCGCCCGATCCGGATGCCCTCGGTGGAATCATAGGAGCTGTTGGCGTCGGCATACAACGTCATCGCGGATCCAAACGTCTGGCGTACGAGTGGGATCAACGCCTCGGTCCGTCCCGGGAGCGAATCCGCGTTGCGACTCATTCGGCCGCCCAACCGGAATTTGAGCGCCCGCACGCCGGAGCCGTCCACCAGTTTTTGCAAGACTTCGATCTCCGCTTCGGGAGTGTTGCCACGGTTGCCGCTCGCATAGTAAACCGGAATGTCGCGGCGTTTTGAGCCGCCAAAAAAATCCGCGAGCGGCCGGCGGGACACTTGTCCAAGAAGTTCCAATACGCCCATCTCGGCGGCCGCCACGCCCACCCAGAACGCCAGCCCTTGCAGCTTGTAATTGCTGCTGTGCCGGTAGACGTCCCAGAGCAGCGTCTCGAGCGTGCGCGCCTCCTTGCCCACGAACACGGGCGCAATGTAGTCAGTGAAAATCGGATACGCCTTGGCCATGCTCGCGGGATTCGGCACCGTGATCACCTCGGCTCCATCTGTGGAGCGGGTGCGGACGAGAAACGTGCGGCCGTTCCGCAGCAATTCCATCGAGGCGATGGTGACGGGCGACTTCACGAAATCGAGCGTCAGCACCGGCGCGGTGAGGATGCGATCGAGTTCGGAGGGCAGGGGCGAAGACGAGGACGCGGCGGCGAGGCGGCTCGAGGTCGCACCGCCAAGCAAGGCGGCCGTGGCGGCTGATTTCAAAAACGACCGGCGCGGGAACGGAATGGAGGCGAGGGGAGTTGCCATGAGGGGTAAAGGGAACTGCTCCCGTTAAGGGCGCGTGGAGCGTTGAGTGCAAAGCCAATCCGTTGCCGGATCAACGCGCGGCCGGGTTGATGACCCCGACTGCGGTCAGCGGCAGGTCCGCCCACCCGCGCATCAGCGGACGGAAGCACTCCGTTACTCGCGGTCTGGCTGTGCTTACCCGAATCAGTTCGGATCCTCGCTGTTGCCGGTGAGCACAGAAGAATGAACAGAAGGTAACGGAGGAAACGAAGATCCAATCTTCCTGGCGCACAGCTTCGTTTTCTTCGTTACCTTCTGTTCAATTCCGATGCGCACCTGCCTCGCGTTTATCCACTGAAAGGTGCGAAGGTCGACCGTAGCGGGGAGCAAAGTCGTTGTTTGCTCATCCACCTTAACGAAGCGGGGCGCATGGGAATTTTATCAGATGAGCACGAGTGCGATGGCGGACATCATCAGGAGCGCCCCCACGAGTCGTCCGGCGAGGACGCGGGTGCCGAGATGTTGTTCCTGGCTCCGCACCCATTGCCCAAAGATCCAGACGAGCACAATGGTCCAGAGACCGCGCGAGCTATAGATTACATTGGCCGAGGCCGCATGTCCCCAATGGGCCACCGCCGAAACAAACACCACGGATTGAAGCCCCAAGGTGATCGTGCCCACGAGAAGCCACTTCCACGTGACCCACGGAATCGCGGAAAGCGGGGCGCGAAATTTGGCCATAAATCCAATCGAGAGAACGGCTGAAACTCCCATTGTGATTGGGAGAAAACGACCCAGCCCCCAGCCCGGCGACCAGCGTTGCACAGAGACGTCGAAGAGTGCGTAGGAGGCCGCCGCCATTCCGGCGGTAAAAATTGTCCGGCCAATGTGATGATGGGAGGACTGCCGGCCCGCGCGATTGAGCAGCGCGATGGCGAGCGTAGCGAGCAGCGCGGCAACCCACAGGTGCCACTCCAGGCTGACGCCGTCGAGGAAGGTCACTAGCACGGCCACCAGAAGGATCTTAAGTCCCAATACAGGCGTGGCGACGGAGACATCGCCCTTTTCCAGCGACATGAAAGTGAGCCACTGGCCCACCACAAAGTACAATGCCACGATCAAGGGCTGCCACCACAATTCCCACGGAATGCGTCCGCCGAGGAGCCAGAGTGGCTGGAACAGCAGCCCGCAAATCACATTGGCGACAAAGGCCGTCCGCCACACGCCGACCCCGAGTTCGGCGCTGCGTTTGACGACCAGCACGCCTGCCGCGTAAACGAGGGCGGCGACAAGAATCAGCAGGTGCGAGAGACTCACGCGTTGAGCTTCCGCGTGACGTTCGAGTTGTGGCGCAAGGCGGGTGACGCGCGCGACGACGCGCGTGAGGCCGCGCGCCCCCAATTTGGCACGGAGCAGACGCGGTCGCCCCCAGCGGTTTTGTTTTGAAGAGTGAGCATGAGCGGTCGCGGGCAGGATGCAGATTTTAGACCGCATCGAAACAGATTTACTGAGTGAGTGACGAGGGCGGAAAGCGGAGCCGCCCATCCTCGCCGCCGCTTTCGCCGTGACTTGGCCGCGCCCGACTCGTCACCTGTCCCGCTGGCGTCCCTCCTTACTCCGGCTGTATATACGGAAAGGTCGTATCCTTCGTCGGGCGGCTCCACTCCAGCAGTTGACGCCGGTGGGCGTTCAGCACGGTGGCGAATTTTGCGTCGATTGCGAGGTTGGTGGTCTCGCCGGGATCCGACTCCATATTCACGAGAGACTCCCGCTGCTTGCCTTGATCATAGACGGAATATTTATAGCGGTCACTGCGGAGCATCCGGCCGGCTGGCGTCATCATAACGCCGAGGAGCGGCACACCCTGCACCAAATGATTTGAGACGACCACGTAGCCGGGCGCGTCCCGGTCAGGTCTGCCCTCGACGGCGGCGCGAATACTTCGGCCCGGCAGCACCGCGGGCGTGGTAATACCAGCATAATCGCAAAGGGTTGGAATCAGATCGATTCCGATCTGCGTCAAGCGATCCGATTTTCCGCTCTGCGTCGTTCCTGGCGCGGAGACGATGAGTGGCACCCGGGATGATTCATCGATGAAGACCGTTTTCTGGTTGAACCCATGTGCGCCCTGACAATCGCCGTGATCACTGGTGAGGACGACCACGGTGTTGTCGGCGAGTCCGTGCTCGCGCAGCGAAGCGAGGACTCGGCCGATTTCCGCGTCAACCTTCTCGATCATGCGGTAATACGACCAGCGGTACTGCCGCCATTTCCCCACGTTGAAATCACCGACGGGAAACTGCGGATTGGCGTGATAGGAACGCCGGGCAAAAGCGAGGGCATCGGGTTCGCCGCTCGGGGGGGCGAGATTGGCGGGCGCCGGTGGACACTCGTCCGGAGGTGGAGGTAAGCCCACGTCACCATCGGGCAGTTTGTCGCCGCGCGCCCACTCGCAGATGTTATGTGGGTTGATAAACGAAGCGACGAGCAGGAACGGCTTGTCTGATTTCCGCGCGAGAAACTCGGCGACGGCGGGAGGCGTGGCGGCATCGGCGCCGTTATTTTTGATATTGGCGGTATATTCAAAGCCGCTCTCATCTGCATCGCCGATCGGGATGGGGATGTGCCATTTGCCCACATACCCGGTCGAGTAACCGGCGTTGCGAAACAGGGTGCCCAGGGTGGGAAACTGTTTGGCGTCGACCGGGCGGCGTTCATTATTCTGGACGCCGGTTTCATGTGGGTAGCGTCCGGTGAACATCGCGGTGCGCGCTGGGATGCAGATCGGATTCGCCACATAGGCCCGGGTAAACATCACGCCTCGCGCGGCCAGGCTGTCGATATGGGGCGTGCGCAGATAACGATCTCCCTGCCAGCAACTCATCGCATCCGCGGCATGCTGATCGGTGATGATGAGCAGAACATTGGGCCGTCCGGTGGCGGCGGAGAGCACTGGCGCCAGGACAAGCGCGAGTGCGAGGGACGCGAGTTTCATTCGGGGCATGGTGACGAGTGGACTGAAAGATGCGGCCGATTACCAGCGTTGGCGGATGCGCAGCGAGAAGTCACGTGGACTTCCCGGCCGAATCGAAAGGCGGCCATTCGACGCGCGAATATAGCTTTCGTCCGTCAGGTTCTGGACGTTGAACGCTACGTCCCACGTGCCTTTGCGAAAGCTCACGGCGCTGTCGAAACGGTGATATTCGGGAATATAATAAGAATTGGCCACGTCCCCAAACCTGCCGCTAAACCGGACCGCTCCTAATCCTACACCCAATCCCTTCAACCGTCCCTCCGTGAACTGGTACCGATTCCAAAGGCTGTAGGTGTGTGAGGGCGTGTTGGCGCGGCGGTTTCCAAGGGTGGCGCCGGTCGATTTGCTGATGATGGCGTTCGAGACGTTGGTGGAACCAATGATCTGCCAGTTTGGAAGGGGGCGGCCGACCATGTCGAATTCGACACCGCGGGTGCGCTCTTCGCCTGATTGAATTTGAAAACCCGGACGCGTTGGGTCCGGATTACGGACATTGGTGTTGGCGAGATTATAGGCGCCCACTGTCAGCGTGAGGCGCCGGTTCAACACATCGACCCGTGCGCCGATCTCCGTAAGGATCGCGGTTATGGGTTCGAACGTCGAACCGTCGGGATTGGTTCCGCTCTGGGGAGTAAGCAGGTCCGAGTGGTTGGCGAAGAGCGAAATCGATTCATTCGGAAGCCAGACGATGCCGAAGCGCGGGTTGGGAGCCTCTCCTTTGGTGTTGGTTTTTACTCCAGTGCGTTTATTCGCATTATAATTTCTAATGATGGCATAACGAGCGCCTGCGAGGAGAGACAGCTTGCCGTCCAGGACGTAAAATTGGTCCTGCAAGAAATACTCGTCGATCCAGGTCGATGATGAGGTCCACTGGTTGTTGTTAAACGTTCCGGTAACGCCGCGCGTGGGGGCATTAATGAGCGTGGCGGTCATCGTCGCCGTGTGGATGACAGGAGCATCGGAATTATTACCGAATTCAAATCCGCCGACAAGTTTATGCCGGCCGCCAAGACCGTTCAGGGTGTAGCTCGCTTCCGTCTGGAAATAAAAATTATCGACTCCGTCTGCGAACAGCCACCGCCGCGTGCGGTTGAGCATCAAGGTGGTTGTATTCACCGAATTGAACTGCGTGTCGAATCCCGTTTCGTTCGTTTGATTGATGCGAAAGGCGTGTCGAAGGGACAGGCCAGAGAGAAACGTGTGGAGGAGTTCATATCGCCCGATATATTGTTCGGTGCTGTTCACGTCATCCGGATCGCCATAAAAGGTTTCCACTGGAACCTTCGAAGGCGCAGTACCGAGCGCCACCAAACCCGCGTCGTTGACGCGTCGATCCCTGAGGTACTCGAGTTCCACGTTGAGACGGGTCCGTGGTCCAATAATCCAGCTGAAAATGGGGGCCAGGAATTGGCGATGGACAAAGGCGTTATCGCGGTAACTGCCAGAGTCCTGCCAGGCGGCATTGAAGCGGAAGAGGAGCTTATCGCTGATTAAAGGTAGGTTCACATCGAGTGTGCCACGATAGTAGTCGTAACCGCCCCATGTAGCGCTGACGCCGACAAAGTTTCGGGGCTGGGGAAGCTTGGTGAGAATGTTGACCGCACCGCCTGCGGAGGTGCGGCTGAAGATTACACTCGCAGGCCCCTTCGCGACTTCAATACGGTCAAAGTTGGCGTTGTCACGAGGAGCCCTGCCGGTGTCGCGGAAACCATTTTTAAAAGGGATTCCCGTCGTGAACCCGCGGATCTCAAAGCGATCACCGCGCGGATTCTGTCCTTCGGTGATGCCACTGGTATAGAGTAACGCATCTGCCATTGATCGCGCCTGGATGTCATCCATGAAACTTTGGTTGATAATCTGAATCGACTGCGGTGTTTCCCGAATGGGCGTGTCGGTCTTGTTGCCGGACGCAGAGTTTCCGGAGCGGTAGCCGTCATCCTGTCGGGTGGTTACTTCGAAAGGCGACAGCGTGATGGCCGACTCCGATCCTAAGATATCTTCATTGGGCATCGATATTCGGCGGGCACCACGGCGGGCGGCCGGAACCGTTTGATTGATGGTTAGGGCACCGGCATTCTCATCCTGGGTTATCGTAAGACCGGTACCGGCCAGCATCTGCGTGAGGGCGGAAAGCGGGGTGAGGCTACCTTGAACGGGACGTGTTTGCACGCCCTCGAGGCGGTCTGCTGCGTAGAGTAATTGTCTGCCGGACTGGGTGGAGAACTGCTTCAGGGTTTCCGTAGCCGGACCGCTAGGAAGATCGAAGGCACGCGGCTGATGTCTGCCCGCTGGGTCGGCGGCCAAAACACTGGTCGGGAGGCTTGGAACGACTGCAAGCAGCGTGCAACAGGCGAAAAAGAAACGAACGGAGGGATACAGAGGCATCTTCGGGATTAGGGTTGAGTGGATTCGCCGTCAGCGAGCAGGAACACGACGGACCGCAGAAACTACCACGTCTGAACCCAAAGAAACCTCTATTAAAATTTTCGGACGAGCGGTTAGCGGCTGCGTCGGAGTACGACGTCATTCGTGCGCCGTTCGGCGGTCACGGAGAAGCTTTTTTCCAATAAGGATACGAATGTTTCCGGTTGATCAGTTCGGATAGTACCGCCGAAACGTTCGGCTCCGAGGTGCGGATCGGCAATGATGAGGGAGCGTTTGCTGTAACGATTGATTTCGGCCACCACTTCGCTGAGTGGAGTTGAGACAAATTCCAGGCGGCGTTCGCGCCACGCGAGTATGCGATCCATCTCGGTAGGTTCCAGGAGAAGCGTTTCGACATCGACTTTTACGGCGGAATTATTGCGAAGGATGATGCGGGTGAATTCGCCCTGTCCGAGGGTTCCTAGCACGGGATCGGATGCGAGCCGGAGCGGCGGGTTGGGAATTGTGATGGATTCGGCAATTTCGATCCGCCCTTCTGTAACCAATACGTCGGCGGAATCCGCGTAGCGACGAACATTGAAAGCTGTGCCCACTGCGCGAATCGCGATCCGATCAAGCTCGACGATGAACGGTCGAGTGGGATCTTTTGCGACCGTGAAGTGGGCTTCGCCGCGAAGCAGGACGATCTTTCGTTCGCCAGCCGTGTAATGAACCTGCATGGCGCTATCTGTATTCAGCAGGAGCACGGAGCCATCCGCCAGGATACGGTCTTGCATAGCGCCGACTGCCGTGGTGAGGGCTGCATTAGACGCGCGCTCGCTGGACTCAAATCGGTTCCATCCCAAAATGCTGACGGTGATTGCGGCGGCCGCCGCAAGCCCAATCGGGATCCACCGCGATCGCCCTTTCAGGGACTGCTGTGCTAGCTCCGTATCGGCCTCCTCTTCAAGCGCTGCTCCTGCGGGAGATTCGACGAGATGGTCGAGCGATTTCCACACGTCATTGAATTCCAAGTACGCGGCAACGTGCCGTGGATCCGATGTCAGCCAGACATCACGCTCGTTTCGTTCGACTGAGCTTAACCCGTTGCTCTCGCGCGCCAGCCATTCCGCGGCAATCGCCTCGATTTCGATCTGCTTTGCCCGAGTTGGTTTGGCGCGTGGCGTAATCATTTCGATCCTTTCGCTCCGATCCCTCGTGTGCTCAGGTAATCGCGACAGCGGGTGATGCCGAGTGCGATCTGAGCGTTGACCGTGTTCTCCGAGATCCCGAGCTTTATCGCGATTTCTCGATGGGAAAGTCCCTTTAGCTTACGCATAGTGAGAACGAGTCGGCATCGTTTAGGGAGTGCCCGAATTGCGGCGGCGAGCATGTCCAATTCCTGATGGTGCGCGAGGGATTCGGCCGCGTCGGGTTGATCCGCGATGATCGATAGACCCGCGACTTCCGCGCGGCCATCGATTCGCATCACCCTTCGCCGGCGGAAAAGATCGATCGCCGCGTTCCGCGCGGTGGCAAAAAGATAAGGCCTTGCCTCGGTCACTCCTCCTGCATTTCGGGCACGAAACAACCGTGCGTAGGTTTCTTGTACAAGATCGTCGACATCCGGCAAGGTTGGGAACGCTCCCCGTAAGTAAGCCCGCAGGGCGGGTTCATGCGGTCGCACTTCCTCGGCGAACCATTGCGAATGTCGGGGTTGGGGCGGGGGCAAGCTCAGTCGTGAACTGCCGGAACGTCATCCCGGCGCAAGATTAAACAGCAATTTGCTTCGTGCTGACGGGGGGGAAGAGCCCGGCGATCCAGCGCGACTTTTTCCGCACGCGTTCGGGTCGATGGAAAGCTTGAGAAACATGCTCACGCCACCGAAGGTCAGAGTGTGCTATCTCTTGTCAATTCCGCCCTGACGGTGCTTTTGCTCGATCCCCGGTCTCCGGAGACGCAGGCCTTGCAGGGCACCCGGTATTGCTGGGGTGGTTACATTTGGCAGGTCCGCGATGCGACGGGCGATCTCGTCGCGGGTCCCGAATATCCCGAGCCGCAACCCACCCCGTTTAATGGCCAGGGGCTTCCTGAAGCGTTTCGGGTCCGCGAGTTTGAAACCGGCCGGCTGCTGACGGCCGTGGGGCATGACGGGATCGTGATCGGCGCCGGCACCGTGGCCCTGGGAGAGAAGAATTCTCTTGGGCTGGTTGCGCCGGCGCAGTGGGTCGTGACGCAGCGACCGAACGCGATCGAATTTCAGACCACGCAATCATTCGGTGACTGGATGGTGGATCTCACGCGGACGGTCACGCTGCAGGAGCGCGAAATCATTTCCGCCACCCGACTGCGCAATCGCGGATCGGCCGTGCTCCCGTTGCAATGGTTTCCACATCCCTTTTTTCAGCTGGTCAATGGCCGGATCTCTGGACGATTGCCTCGTGACTTTAAGGTGGCCGATAACCCCGTGTTTTCTCTGGCGGACGGAGTGCTTGTGATGGAGCAAAGTTTTCCTGCTGGGAGCGGTGGTCATTTTCAATTGCTGCAGGTGGCGCCGGAGCCGCTCGATGCGACGTTCAGTCACCCGCGACTCTCGTTCGTGCGGATGCAGGTGGATTATGTGGCGACCACGATGCCGGTTTGGGCGAACCATCACACCTTTTCGATCGAGCCCTATCTGCAAACCGAACTTGCGCCCGGCAGCGAACGCGCGTGGAGCGTGCGATACGAATTCGGCGCGTAACGTATAACGCCGCGAACAAGTGTCACGCATTTCGTGACGTTGGAGGGGAAAGCGCCGCGCGCGCAAGTGTCACGTATGGGGTGACATGTGAGCGGGGTTGGGGAGAGGTGAGCTCAACCAAAAAAATGAGCGGGCGTTAAAGCCCGCTCATTTCTTCTCTGTTGCCGGTTATTCGTAACCGCCGGCGCGTCATCGCATCCACATTTTAACTACGAAATTTACTGGCCGCGCGCGTGGCGCGACGGCCAGGTTGGTTCTTTTATGGTGTATCCGCAAAGCTGAGATGCGCCTCGGGGTGCTCGGTGATCGCGGCCCTGCCATTTTTGCGCGGATGCACTTCCGGACGGATGGTGGGGAAGCCATTGCGAGAGGGTGGAGCGCCGCGTGGGGTCCGAATCATCGGCGTGGTCACATGGTGGGCGGGGGCGGCGGCACCTCTCCGCTCCACCTTCGAAGCGGAGTCGGAACCTCCGATGAGTTGAAGAAGTTGCGAGATGGACTCCTTCAAGACCGCAGCCTGGCTGCTCAATTCTTCGGCGGCGCTGGCACCTTCCTCCGCTCCGGCGGCGTTGGTCTGGGTGACCTTGTCCATTTGCGAGACGGTGATATTCACCTGTTGGATACCCTGGGTTTGTTCCGCGGAAGCGGTGGCGATCTCGCCGATCAACTCGTCGACCTGCTTGGTGCGCGTGGCGATGCTTTGGAGGCGCTCACCGACCTTGCTGCTGATCTCGACGCCGTGCGCGCTCTTCTGAATCGAGTCTTCAATCTTCTCGGCCGTTTCTTTGGCGGCTTGGGCGGAGCGTTGTGCGAGGCTGCGCACCTCTTCGGCGACGACCGCGAAGCCCATTCCGGCCTCCCCGGCGCGGGCCGCTTCGACGGCGGCATTCAGCGCGAGAATGTTCGTTTGAAAGGCAATCTCATCGATCGTCTTGATGATTTTAGCGATGTTATCGCTGGAGGTCTTGATCGCGGACATCGCTTCGTTCATCTCGCGCATATCGGTCGTGCCGGCGTCGGCGGCCACGCGGGTTTCGCTCGCCAGGTTCTTGGCCGACTGCGCGTTTTCCGCGTTCTTCTTCGTCATGCTCGACATCTCTTCCAGTGACGCACTGGTCTCCTCCAAGGAGGCGGCCTGTTCGCTGGCGCCTTCGGCCAGGGACTGGCTCGAGGCTGATACCTGGTTGGCGGCCGATGCCACTTGATCAGAGCCTTCGTTGAGGGAGTCGGCGACTTGACGCAGCGTCCGGGTGGTCCCGCGGATAATGATGAAGGCGATCGTGGAACCCAAGCCGAGGGCGATCAGAACTCCTATGATTACGCCGGTGGTGGCACTGGCGGAGTTCTGTTGATTGGTTATTCCCACGGCGACTCCGTTGCTTTCATTGTAGTCCGCCAACTCGGTGAGGGCTTTCGTATAACTCCGATAGGCCGGGATAAGATGCGTCCGCATCGCCTCGGTTGCCTCCTTGTTTTGGCCGACGCGGCTGAGCGGAAGAATTTTTTCGTTACGCGCTTGGAGGAACGTGGTCCGCAGCTGCATGGCTTTGTCGAAAAGCGCGCGGTCGGTGGGAGTCGTGATGGTCAGCTCGTAGGCTTTGCCGGCTTCCACGGCCTTGGCCGCGATTTGCGCTATGCCCGTTTCAATCCGCTGCATCTCCGCGGGATCGACGGCAATGAGATGTTCAAACGTCTCCGCATAACTGTCGCGGATGAGTTCCGACAAGGTGCCCGCGAGAACAATTCCGGGAAGGCTGTCTTCCGCAATGCGCTGGGAACCGGAGCGGATTTCCATCAGGCGGGAGATGGCGAAGCCACCCAACATGATCGTGATCGTGAGGACCGCGGCAAAGCCGAGGATGATGCGTTTTCCAATAGTCCAGGATTTCATTTGAGGAAAGGCGCGCCCGGTGGCGGTTGGTAGTTCAGAGCGGAAGGTGAGACAGCGGATGCAAGGATGAGGGCGAAAACCCTGTCGGTCGCCGGAGGACGCGAACGGGGCCTATATCTGGATCGCCACTCTTCGGCGACGAGTGGACTCACATTTGAATCACATTCGCGCCGGCCTCCGGTCGTTTTTCCTCGGACTTTTCGGGGGACGCAGGAGCGATCTATACCGGTTCCGCGGGGACCGGAGCCGAGCTCTACTTTCGTGGATTCCACGCCGTGACAGGGAGGAATCGCGATGGGTTCGTCAGGCCCTCGATGATACGCGGCCGCCGCGGCTCTAGTCCCCCCCCCCCGAGCGGGCGTTTTAGGACGTGATCAGGCCGCCAGTGTGGTCGGCGACTCGAGGGTCTGCACGAGATCAGTCAAAATCGCCGTACTCGGGAGTTTGGACAGAAGACCGTTCGCTCCGAGATCGCGTGCCCGTTGGGCAACGTCCGGAAGAGAGGAGGCAGTCAGCAGATAAATTTGCACCGAGTTGAACGCGGACTGCCGCCGTATCCAGGAAGTGAGTGCGAATCCATCGATCCCCGGCAGTGACGCGTTGGCGAAGATCATTCCCGGGAGAGCGGTGCGACCCGGGAGCCGGAGCGCCTGCTCAAAATAGTCGATGGCGCCTTGAGCCGCCGGAAATCCAATTACGGGATGATGGGCCGTGGTGGCTCGAATCCGCCGGGTCATGAGCGCCATGGCCTGCAGGTTTCCCTCTGCGATGACGATGGGCCGGACGTTGGGATTCATGATGTTCTCATCGTCCTGCAATGAGGATTTCTTCACTCTTCAATCCACGCGGCGAGGTGGGAATGATACGACCGGGGGACGGGTCGGAGTTACGTACGGCTTGGCGGACACCGCGATTTCGGGCATTTCGACTTGAGATGTGAAGGGGTGATGATCGGGCTTGAGTAGCCAGGGCAGGGACGCCGGTACGACAGGAACACCCCGCCCCGAAGTGGAAGCGCGCCAGTCCTTGATTCGGAGTACCGACGCGCCATCAAGCATGGCGCGGTGGGAGAGACTCGAACTCTCGACCGACGGTTTAGAAAACCGTTGCTCTGTCCAGCTGAGCTACCACCGCGTTGAAATCGCCGGTCACCGGTAGCGCGGGAAAAGGCCGCCGACAAGGGGAAAAAGGGGAGGCGGCGGAGGTGATCCTGCCAGCAGCCAATCTTGCAGAATTTGGTTTAGGGCAACCGCGAGATTTCACTGTAACATTTTTCCTCCCTTGTAACTTTCCTATTGTTACTGTTGATGAAAAAAAGTTACTTAACTGACTAATGAACCCTCCCCGGGGCAAGCACCGAGGTATCACAGAAAGGGGCTTCGCCCCAATAACAGCGGGCGGCATCCATCCTCGCGGCGGGCCGCGTGGAATTGAGCCGTCCCGATGAAAGGGAAATGGCTCCAAGACGTCGAAACTTACGTGCAGGGAGCACTGGGTTTAACGATGCATTTCTCGCCTGCCTTGGAGGCGAAGCAATGGCCTCTGCATGTCGCGCAGGCTTACGAAGCCCGACACTGCCGCTTGTTGACCGGTGACTTTATGGCCCTGCGGGTGCGCGAGGACGCCGGTTCCCCGTCGACGCTCCGAAAGCACGCCGATTGGATCCAGCAACGTACAGGGCTGCGGAGCCTGTTTGTGTTCGATCGGCTTTCTGCCTACCAGCGTCGAAGCCTGATCGACGGTAAACTCCCCTTCGTCTGTCCGGGAAATCAGCTCTTCCTGCCCGATCTCGGCATCGACTTGCGGGAACATCTGGCGTCCCCGCGGATGAAAATCACCAGACTCACTCCCGCGGCGCAGGTCTTGGTGCTCGCCTGCGTGCATCGCAAAATCAGCCCTAACGACCCCTTTACCGGTGTTGCTCTCGCGGGGCGATTCGGCTACACGAAGATGATCATGGCACGCGCTTTGGACCAGTTGCGGGAGCGCCAATGGATCGAGACGGAAGGAAGCCGGCAATTCAGTCGTCACCGATTCATCCTCGGCGGCAGGGAACTCTGGGATCAAGCCCGTCCGCTTCTGCAATCCCCCGTCACCAAACGCCTCTAACTCGACGAGTGGTTGCCCGGCGAACGATTCAAGGCGGGCGAATCGGCGCTCGCTGAACTCACGCTGCTGGGTCGTCCGCGGCGGGCCATATGGGCCATCACCTCGGAGCAATGGACGACCTTTCGGCGAGAGTCCGGCATTCACCTCGTACCTGAAGCCGCGAAGGACAACGCGCACGCCGAGTTTGAAGTGTGGCGATACGAGCCGACCCTCCTGGCGGTGCCGCCCTTGGTCGACTCTCTGTCATTGATTCTGAGCCTCCAAGGCGATCCCGACGAACGCATTCAAATGGCGTTGGATGACGTCCTGCGAAGGTTCCCATGGTAAGCGGCCTGGATCGCTTTCAATCCCACTTTGCCGACTTTTCCGATTGCTACGTGCTGATCGGCGGCACGGCGTCGAGCCTCGCGCTGGAGGAGCTGGGCGGGAGCTGGGCGGGAGCTTCTGCGTAACTAAAGACCTCGACGTCGTGCTCTGCGTGGAGTCGTTGGACAGCGCCTTCGCCAAAGCCCTTTGGTAGTTTATAAAGAGCGGCGGCTACCAGAATCGGCAGAAGAGCACGGGCAAGCGACGGTTTTACCGGTTCTACGCCCCTTCGCAGCCAGAGTATCCGGAAATGCTGGAACTGTTTTCGCGCCGGCCGGACGCGCTTGATCATGCGGAGGGTTCCGATCTTACGCCCATCCCGATCGACGACGAGGTGTCCAGTCTTTCCGCCATTCTTACGGATGACGATTATTACGCCTTCGTGATGGAACGTCGGGTCGTTTTTCGTGGCCTGGCCGTGATCAAAGCCGACGCCCTGATCCCGCTCAAAGCACGAGCCTATGTGGACCTCGCCAATCGGAAAGCCCGAGGGGAGGAGGTAGATTCCAAGAACATCAAGAAACACCGGAACGACATTTTTCGTCTTTTCACCGTGCTGGAACGCGGAGCTCTCATTCCCCTTGCCGAAACCCTGCGGCGCGACCTGTCCGAAGCCGTCGAACGCATGAGGCAAGAGCCGATCGACCTTACTGCCTTTGGTATTTCGGCGCTGGGATTACCCGAGCTCATCGCCGAGCTGAAGCGAATCTACGGCCTCTCCGCTTAATCCTCGGACCTCACACTTGAGTGACCTCACCAACGAGCTGGGTTTCTCAACCAGAGTCGTCGTGCGAATGATCGCGAGTGGCGGGGAAGGGAGTAACGGCGAGACACTTGACTAAAGGATTCGTCGGCGACGCGTCCGTTTGTCGATAGTCAAGGCATGACTCGTTTCGCTGAGGATCCGCCAGATCAACGCTGCAGGTAGAAAGCGGTTGCCGGACTGACGATCCTCCAGTTATTGTAGCCCAATCGTCTGGCCTTCTCAACCCCCGGCTGCGTCTAACCTCGCTATGAACTCTTCGCGAACACCCCTCTCTCGCCGTTCCTTCCTCAAGCTTGGTACCGCTGGCGCGGGCATCCTGGGGTTCCCGCAGATCCTGCCCACGAGCACGCTCTTCGGTGCGCAGACGCCCAATCAGCGCTTGAACGTGGCCATTATCGGATGCGGCAATCGCAGCTGGACGTTGCTGCCGTCCGTGTTGAATGAAGGGCATAATATCGTGGCGATGTGTGATGTCGATTCGACGCAGATTGCGCGGTTGAAGACCGGTCCCGGCGCGCAGAAGGGCGGGGCGAAAGGCGCTGATTTTTCAGCCGGGTTAAAGAAGGCGAAGGAGTATGGCGATTACCGTCGGCTGCTTGAAACCGAGCGTTCGCTTGACGCGGTCATCATCTCGCCGGGGCAGCGCTGGCACATGCCGATGAGTGCGGCGGCGTTGCAGGCGGGGCGAGCGGTGTTCTGCGAGAAACCGCTCGCGCACAGCGTGGCCGAAGCCCGCGCGATCGCGACAATGATGCGCGGGAGCAAGATTGTCACTCAGGTCGGCACGCAGGGTGGGGCGAGCGATCCTTTCCGGCGCAGCATGGAGATCATGCAGGCGGGGCTGCTGGGGCAGATTCGGGAAGTGCATTGTTGGATGACGCGGACCTTCCCGCCGAGTGAGGCGATTGCGCGGGACGCCGATCCGATTCCCGCCGGTTTGAACTGGGATGCGTGGTGCGGTCCCTCGCCGTTGCATCCGTTCAAGGAACACTATCTGGGCGGATGTCTGTTGTGGGGCCGCTGGCTGGATTACGGTGACGGTCATCTGGCGGACATGGGGGCGCATGCGCACAATCTGCCGTTGCGCGCCCTTGAGCTCGGGCCGCCGATCCGCGTTTCCGTGAAGAGCTCCGAGGTCGCCAAGGATTCGTATCCGTCGCAGAATGACTTTCGCTGGGATTTTGCCGCGCGCGGCATCTATGCGCCCGTGAGTGTGTGGTGGCATGACGGACCGGATGCGGCGCCACCGCGCGAGCTCAGCGACGACATCGTGGCAACCTATGGCAAGGTGCCGACCAATGGCTGCCTCTTTGTGGGGGAGAAAGGTATCCTGTATTCGGATGCGTGGGGGCAGAAAGGGGTGATGCGCCTGAAGACTGACTCCAGTCCGAAATGCCGCGGTGTGTTGGATCACGAGGCCGCGCGCACTTTGCCGGTGATTTATCCCCGGGCGCCTGATCAGAATCATATGAAGGAGTTCCTTGAGGCGTGCATGGGCCGAGGAAAGACCTTTCAGGATTTCACCATTGCGGCCCGGGCGGCGGAATTCGGCATGACCGGAATTGTCGCCTTGCGTGTTGGACGCGAGATCAACTGGGACAGCGAGAACATGAAGGCCAGGGGTGATCCTGAGGCCGATCGCTGGATTCACCTGCCACATCGGAAAAAGTGGATCACCTGATGAATTTAAGCCAGGCGAGTGCGCGGCATACTCGAGATCCAATTTATGAATACTCCTTTATATTCGCTGACCGCGATTAGCCAGGCCGGTGCTCTTTTATGCGGCTTGCTGTTAACGACCGCAGTCGGTTCGGCAGCTGAAACCGGCGGCGCCATGGTGGCGAAGTCCTTTGCGGGCGAAATCACAATCAAGCTCGGTTATCGTTACCTGCTTGCGCTTCCGGACGGCTATGATGCCGATGCTGGAAAAAGATGGCCGGTAGTCGTGTTTCTCCACGGCGCTGGGGAGCGCGGCGACGACCTCGAAGTGCTGAAAAAGCACGGCCCGCTCAAGCTCATCGCCGCGGGTCGGAATTTCGAAGCGATTGTCGTGGCGCCGCAGGTGCCGAATGGCGAATTCTGGAATCCCCATGGCGTGAAGGCGCTGGTTGACGAGATCAAGCAACGGCACCGCGTGGATGAAAATCGGGTTTATCTCACCGGTCTAAGCATGGGTGGATTTGGGACGTTCGATACGATCACGCAGTATCCCACGGTTTTTGCCGCCGCGATCCCGATCTGCGGCGGTGCCGGCATCAATGTCGTCAAATTTGGACCGGTTAAGAATCTTCCGATCTGGATCTTCCATGGCGCGAAAGATCCCACGGTTCCTGTCCAGTTCTCCGACATGGCGGCTGCCTGGTTCAAGCGGGCCAACGCGCCGCATGTCAAGTACACGGTGTATCCGGAAGCGAAGCACGACTCATGGACGGAGACCTACGACAATCCTGAAGTGTGGAGCTGGTTGTTCGCGCAAAAGCGTCAATGAACGAGATGGCTCACCGTTGGGCCGGTGTATCAGCCAAAAGGGTCGGGTCGCTAGACACTACTTTGTACGCTGGCACGTTGGAACAGCAGCGGCAGTGGGCAAGGATTTGGCGTACTCGTGGATCGCAACTGCATTCCACCCAGGTGTCCCGTCATGCTCGCCTCAATCTTTCCGATAGTGTGTTTTAAATTAATCCGCAGCAGTCGTTCTGCTCCCCTGATTTCCGAAGCCGCACGGAACGGGACAGGGTGAGCATTGGGATATTCCAGTCTGGTGCGTCCCACCACAGGGCACGATTGCGGGAACTGCTGCGACCTTCGCCTTCGACGCAATCCAATCGACGGCTTCAAATGCGCCATGCGCTGGCCTGACCCCGTCCGACCTCGGTCCGCTTTCGTGCGTGCGCTTCCGGCCACGGACCTTGCTTCGGAGTCGTCAATCCGAGGATCGTGCGGGCGCTGGGAAATTTCTGGTTCAGCGATTTTGAGCACGCCACGCCAATTAACGGTCGTGGCTGGGGGCATTGACATCGTGGGGTCGTCCAATCTCGATCAACCTTGGGAAAAACTTAATACAGGGGTGGGAGTAGTCATGGCAGAAACGAAAACGACGAACCCGGTAAAGCAGACATTGTGAACACGGTGTTATGGTGACGAGTTTTGCCTTATTAATATAGTAAACCGGTGCGAGATTGCGTTCGTTCGTCAATAATAACGCGTGGATGCGCTCGGCGGATGCATTTATCGTCTGGCTGCTTCCAGATAAATTTTGACAGATGGAGCTTTAGAATCGTTTTAGCCATTGCTTCAAGAAACCATCTCAACCAAAATAACAGCCTAAACTACCTAAATTCTACAATATTCATTGGAAAAACCTACAATGTTTAAAAAATTCTCGTTGACTGACAAATTATTGTTCCTTGCCGCATTTCTCTCCCTCATCTTCTCGGAAATCATGTTTTTTAATGGGCAGAAACAAGACGCTATCTTCGTTGGAATTTGGGTGCCCTCAATTCTCGGCTTTGGGATTTATTTAAAACTGATCGGCAATACGAAAAATGAGTGACTTAATTCCCTATTTCGCAGCGCTAATCATGGTCCTGTTCGGAATCGCCTTCTATGCTGCATTACAGGGCTTCAAGAAATTAGACAAAGAATCTCCAGCGCCTCTGGACACGACCAAGTAATCAAAAACTCGATCGTCAAGGTGGGATGGATCGAACCAGGTTTGGCCGCACTCCTCCTTGGGTGACGCGCACTGCGCAAGCCCCGTGCGGATCTGGTGAAACCTGCCTCTAACTGTTTGAAGACGCTCAGGACCCGATGGTTTGTCGCAGGTATCAAGTATTCGCGGGTTTTGGGAAGCCTCTTCGCTCGTTCTCTTGAAACTCTCCCTGATCCTTATTTCCGCCATTTCCTTCCTCGGATACGGCTTGGCGTGCTTTGTATCGAACCACATTCGGAGAGAGTTCGACCGCTACCGCCTTGGGTCGCAGCGCGCGCTGGTCGGCGCACTGCAATTGGTCGCGGCGATCGGTTTGGTCGCGGGGCTGGACCAGCCGTGGATTGGGCGCGCTGCGGCGGGCGGGCTGGCCCTAATGATGCTGGTCGCGGTCAGTGTCCGCATCAAAATCAAAGACACCCTGCTTCAGATGACACCCGCGTTGTTCTATCTGGTGCTGAACATTTACTTGTGTTGGGCGGCGTTCTGACCCGCCGGCTGGCTACAGCAGCGCAATGGCGGCGCACAGTGCGAATACGGTCATGGAGGGTAGCGCCTTTTTGATCGGGTCCTTAACTTTGAGGTGCATGACGAACGCCCCCAGCATGAGCATTCCCAGGCCGATGGCAGCGGGTTGCGCCAGGCCGGGGAGCCAAATCGCGGCCAGCAGAGCAAGCGCCAGCCCCACCTTGAGTACGCCGACCACGCTCATGAACCAGAAGGGCAGCCCGTAGGCGGCGAATTCTTCGCGCAAGGTCTTGGCATCACCGCCGCGAAACGGCGTCGCCTGGCTCGAGCGAAGCAGCCAGACATTTAGAATTCCGAGAGCCACGGTGAGCTGCAAAAAAACGAGGATATAGGGCATGATGATAAGTCGAGTCGCCTCGACCGGTCCGTCTCAACTTACCTTCAGAACACGCCGCGTCGTTCGTGGCCGCAAGCAGCGAATTCCGAGGGAGCGACGCCGTCGTCGAGTCGGAGCCACCCAATCGCGGAGTATTGGCAGGGAAGTAAGTGACCTGACCGAGTCCAGGGCTCTCGGGCAAGGATCGGATGTCCGTCGCGCCGACCAAAGAAGAGTGGCCCAGGCATCCAACCTTCCCCGCAGTTCGTAGCATTGGTCCAACGTTCAGTCGTGGTCGGTTCTCTACTCCCCGACCGCCGCCTCCAATCCAACGATCCGGCCAGCTCCAATTCTAAATCCTTGCCCACAAAATCTGCTCTCAAAAACCTTGCGGTGCCCCGTGTTCTGCCGGGCGTCGTAACCGTCACGCGGCAAGTGCATTTCAACTCGGCGCATCGGCTGTATAATCCGAGCAAGAGTCACCGTTGGAACGTTCGGCACTATGGTCTCTGCTCCAACGCGAACTGGCATGGACATAATTATATTTTGGAAGTCTCGGTCCGAGGCACCCCCGACCCCCAGACTGGTTACCTGATCGACCTGGGCGAGTTGAAGCGAATTGTGCATACGACCGTCGTGGACCAATGCGACCACCGAAATTTGAACGAGGAAGTGGAATTCCTGAGTGGGATAATTCCTACGACTGAGAACCTCGTGATCGCCTTCTGGAACGAACTGGTCCCCCGCCTGAAGCCTGCCCGTCTCCATTGCGTACGGCTTTTCGAAACGCCTCGCAATTTTGCGGAATACCACGGGCCGCTCGTCGATTAAATTTTCCCGGCCAGCCTGCTCCGGCGGTCCGGAGCTTCGGTTATCGTCCCAACCGTCTGGCCCTATTCCTCGATCAAAAAAACGATATGACAAATCAACCCATGTATCTGCACGAGGCTCCCGGCGGTCTTGCGCCGAGGATTAATTGCGCGTTCGACGCCCAATTTAAGTCCGATGCGGCGTACCGCGCCAGTTTGCCAGACATGATGGATGCGGTAAACGCTGCGGCCGGGGCGCAAGTGCCGATCCAACAAGTAGGCTGCGCCAATTTTCGCCTGCCGCTGAAGTTTCGCGCGCGCGGCGGGAAAATCCATACGCTCGAGACGAGCGTAACGGGTACCGTTTCCCTCGAAGCCGGACTCAAGGGGATCAACATGGGGCGCATCATGCGCTCTTTTTACGAGCACGCGGACGATCTCTTCTCCTTTGCTGTCCTGCGGCGGCTGCTGGCGAAATACCAACGCCAGATCGGGTCATTTGAGGCCCGGATAAAGCTGTCGTTTTCCTATCCGATGCTACAGCCCAGCCTCCGGAGCGGACTCGCGGGGTGGCAATATTACCGTGTTGCCTACGAAGCGACGTTGGATCGCGCCGGCAAGTTCCGCCGGATCGTCGAGTTTGATTTTGTTTATTCGTCAACCTGCCCCTGCAGTGCGGAGCTGGCCGAACATGCACGGAGCACGCGAGGGGCCTACGCCACCCCGCACGCACAGCGCTCGAAGGCGCGGGTGCGGGTCGTGCTCGCGAATAACCGGACCCTCGCGATCGAGGATTTGCAGCGTCACTGTGCCAACGCCCTCAAAACCGAGACACAAGTCATGGTGAAGCGAGAGGATGAGCAGGCCTTCGCAGAGCTGAACGGCACTTATATAAAATTCGTGGAAGATGCCGCCCGGCTACTTTACCGCGAACTCGCGGGCGACAAGCGCATCTTGGATTTTCAAGTGGCGTGCTCGCACCTCGAGTCGCTCCATTCGCACGACGCGGTGAGTGTGATTTGCAAGGGCATGGAGGGAGGCCTCAGGGCGGATTTTTCAGATTTTCAGTCTCTGATTTGCTGAGGTTTTTGGCCGGTTTTAAGCCATCAGACGCAGCGCGGTAATTTCGGGGCGTTTGGAAACGAGTAGCGACATTTTCCAAACGCTGGCCCAATGAATCTCCCAAATTGAGGAGGCTCGCGGCGGCGAACTTATCTATCGCCGATCCTTTGGCCGGACTCACGGAGATCGCAAGGTGGAAAGCGGCGGGGAGTTGGGACAGGGTCGGAGTTGGGACAGGGTCGTGTCGTGAATCGTGACAGGGTGCCGCAGCATCGACCGTCAATTCGGTAGGCGACGTGAAGAGGTGACATCCGGACCACCGCTCACAAGCCCAAACCCACCTCGGCACGTCATCCCTCGCTGTGATCGGATATGCGAATGAGTGCGAAGTCGAACTCCACCCCTCGATATCACGATTCATGACATGACACCCTCGGGTCCCTCGACACCCTCGGGTCCCTCGACACCCTCGGGTCCCTCGGAACAGGCTGAACCCGTCCGACCCTCCCGCGGCGAGATCGAGCAACCGCAGATTACGCGGAGGTAGCGGATGGTTGCCGTGGTCCGACCTTCATTCGGCGGAGGGACGGCTTACCGGGTGGTATCGTGTCTGGGCTTTATCAGCAGAATCGGCCTAATCGGCGGTCAACGATGGACGCTTGAAAGGAACGTCAGCCGTGGATCGATCGCGGCGAGATTGAGCCAACACGGATCACATCGATCACACGGATGAAGGCGTGATCGCGGATTAAAAAACGGCTCGATATGTCGCTGGGCGGTCGAACCCCCTACGCCTTGCTTCAGAGTCCAAATGCCTTGTCCATCTGGGCGGCCACGGACGTTAGGTGCGCTTGATCGCCACCGGCCACCTCGGCGGCGAGCCAGCCGTGAAAATTGATCTCATGAAGCGCCTTGCGCACATCGGCGTAGTCGATGTCACCTTCGCCAATCGGCGTGAATTTGTTCTGCGCCCGGGAGAAGCCCTTAACGTCCAGTTTCAAGACCCGCCGGCCGCCCAGAGTGCGGATCCAGTCGCCCATGCTGCCATATTTCCAATGGTTGCCGATGTCGAATTGCATGCCCACCCAGGGTGAATTGAACGCGTCGACATAGCGCACGAATTGGTCCGCGGTTTGATTGGCGCCGCCGTCGTGATTGTATAGGAACTGGTTCCAGACGTTCTCGATCACGATCGAGACTCCGTGCTCGGCCGCTAGCGGAACCGCCTTCCTGATATTCTCCACGGAACGTTCCCAAATCTCGCGCTCGGGCCCGTCTTCACCCTTACCGACGACGAGTAAGACGCTGTGACCGCCGACGGCACGGGTGTCCCGAATTGCCGTCTGGAGATCTTCGAGGGCCTTGACCCGCGTGGCCGGGTCGGCGCTCGTGTGCCGGATGTTCCAGTGGGAGCTGCAGACCGTTCCGTCGACGGGGAGTCCGGTCTCGGCGATGGCCCGCTTGGTTTCCGCGACATCCATTCCCGGCGATTGGGGTTCGACGCCGGCAAAGCCCGCGGCTTTCGCAATCTTGAACTTCTCCGTCAGCGATCCCGGTGTCCGAATCATGCCGGCTTTGAGCGTTTTCAAGAGGCGGCCTCGCATCGGATGCGACACATCGCCCGCCGCGGCGGCCCGCAATGCGGGTGACACCACGGTCGCCGCAGCCAGCAATGCAGTTTGGCGGAGAAACTCTCGCCGGTTGGAATCAGGATGGAAGAGCATGATGGGGATATGAGCGGGCGAAGGGGAATAAGGCCAGCCGGGAGTCTATTGGACTTGCGATGAAAAGTTCATAATCGACCCGTAACTGCTCAGGCGGGTAATTTGTCGGCGGTGTAGAGCGCGGCGCAAACCGGTGGGGAAGATTATCGAAAAAAGTACACTACCGTCCCATAGGATTTCGGGATTTTCCTAATTTTCGTGCCCAAAAAAATGATTCGGTTGCCGCGCTTTGACCTGCTATCAAGCAGGGGATGAACAATAAACGCACGATACAACCGAACCGCCGTCACTATACAGTGTTGCGGCAGCTCTGCGAGCTCATTCCGACGCATCTGGTGGCTAAGCTTGCGCGCGAGACCGGCGTCGACTTGAAGGAACGGACCTTCAGCTGCTGGAGCCATGTGGTGGCGATGATATACGCCCAGATCAGCCAGGC
>Ga0163151_10002752_pt1 | contig 26489 bp, 35 predicted proteins | sample OliLakLV19MP5IB2_FD_145596 | JGI IMG/M metagenome (GOLD analysis project Ga0163151, IMG submission 145596) | Freshwater microbial mat bacterial communities from Lake Vanda, McMurdo Dry Valleys, Antarctica - Oligotrophic Lake LV.19.MP5.IB-2 | ecosystem: Environmental > Aquatic > Freshwater >...
GCGCAGAACCCTAAACAAATGGTAAAAGCTGAAAAAGATTCTTTTTTTGAAACTATTTATACTGCTGTTAGAGATGGCGCAGCCCTTGGAGCAAAGATAGGTACAGAAAATGCGGACATTATCGGTAAAATCGCAAAACAAAATATAAGAGATGCAAGAAGGACGAAGAATGAAGGATTGTAGATTTATCGCAGAATTTATAAAAATGATGCTAGAAAGTCCTGATATGATTATTCAATCTTTTTGCTATTTTGACATAATAAAGCCTTTGGTTTGGAAGGATTTAAGGCGAAACGGGGGAAAGTTTGGGTATAGAGGTGTCGCCAAAAAATACGCAATAACGCAATCTCAGGCAAGAACAATAATTAAAAACATCCAAAATGAACAATGACGCAAGCTAGAATAATAATCATGACCCCCCCAAGTTTTATGCCTTCCAATATGGCAGATTTTGATGGCTTTTATTCTTTAGATTTAAGGGATAATGAGCGCCTTGCAATAACAATAAAAATAGATGACTACGCTGATATTGGCAAGCTAAAGCAAGACACTTTTAAAGAAATAGAAGTTCCTATTACTAAAAAAAATAGGCTTCTATTTGGTCAGATTGGCAATCCTTGCGCATTTAATCAGGCGAATAATAAGATATTTGAAATACAAATACTTGTAGGCGACTACTCTTATCCTTCGCAGGGGCTTCAAGTTGTCGGGCTTTCCGAGGATTCCAATTCTTGGGAATGTATTTTACTTGGACAGGTTGCTGGCTGGGCGCATGACATTAGTAATTTAAAATTAAATACTTTAGACTTGGGGGGGGAAGTTTGTACCGATTATTTTGTACGAAGCGTTCTTCCTTTGCAACATCTTTATTTAGACGACAGCTATCCTGTTTTTGCCCCACTTTGTAACTACGGGAAACCTTTTATTAATCATAATAAACAAATTTTTGCTGGGGCAACGCATCAATTAACTTTTAACAGTTTCCGTTATTGGTTTTCTCCTTTAGCTATATTAAGGGCTATTTTTTGTAAGGTTGGGTATCAATTAATTGCGCCAATTTTAGAAACAGAAGAATGGCGTAGAACATGGACTTATTTATTATCTCCTGATTTTGAAACTATAAACGAAGCTGACATTTTAAATAGACCTTTCGGGGCAATAATGAGCACCGATACAGGTTGGATTGCAAATTACCGAATGGTTCGCTTTGACACAACAACTCACGACCCGGGGAACCATTTCTATGATGAACGTTATTATAGAGGTGGCGTTGTCGGAGATTTTAAAACAAGCGGTAGAATAAGATTCTTTAATAGTAATCAAGTTCTATTTTTACCATTAGAACCAGAGTACGTTACATATAAAGTTAGTATTTGCAAAGCGGATAACTATGGATATGAGACATCTGGGTTTCTTGCAACTACCGAAGAGAATCAAGTTTTAAAGTCTACAATATTGGCTTCTAAAGAGATAATTAGAAAGAATCCAATTGGGCCTTCGATTACTGTTAATTTTGATTTTGACATTACAGCGGAAGACGTAAAAGTGTACCAGCACGAAATAGTTTTTGTTAGAATTGAGCTTTTTGCGCAGTTGTCAGATACAAATGGGATACTTTTCGGACCTAGTCTTATTTTGAGTGGGTCAGACGTTTTAGCAGGTTTCTCTTTTTCGCTTGATGTAAAAAAACAGGTAATCGAAAAGGGTGACACGCTTAATTTTTCATCTATGATAAATGATGAATATACTGCAATGGACTTTTTGCAGGGCATAGCACATTTAGATAACTTAAAAATAGAAACGGATGTTGTTTCAAAGAAGATTTACATGTTCCCAGAATTTGATATGAATTTTGTTATAAGCGGAATACAGGATGGTTTTTTTAAAAAAAACCACGATAGTCCGTTCGAGGCAACTAATAAAATACAAGTAAAAAGCTTATCACAATCTTTTTTAAATACAGACTTACAAAGAAATTTTTATTTAAAATTTAAAGACAGCACTGATGGATATATAAAAGGATTGGATTTAGAACAAGAACTATACAGTAAAAAAATAGACCTTGGACCCGAATATGTTGAGGGGGAAAATAAAATAGAAAACCCGTTTTTTGAGCCAACCGCAATTGCACATGATTGGACAATTGTTAGAGACGAACTAACGGCACCGCCATATTACGAGCTAAAAACTTCAAGTATGATTCCTTTTTTGTGGGAATTTGAAGCAGAGGTTAATGAGCAGCCTAATGTTGGATATAATTTTTCTCCTAGAATTGCAATCGCCTACGACTATGCTTTTAAAATTAGGGTACAGGATCTACTTGTCCCGAACCTCTCTATTGATGGATATGTTTACGAAGATTCTTATTCGAATCAAACAAACTGCTTTGCTCAAACATATTCTTCTTATCCTAAAAATGTAGCATACTTTTCGATTTTAGCTCCTTCAACTCCAGTCATTCCAAATTTATCTATTATTTATGGTCGTGGGATATACGACCTTGATATTCCAGACTTGTGGGAACTTGTATATAGAAGAGCCATAAATCAAGCGTATTTTAATATAGCGATAAAAGTTATGGCAGAAATTGACCTTGGTACTTTTTCTTCTTTATCGTTTAGAAAAAAATGGCACTTGGTTTACAACTCTTTAGCTTGGGGGCAAATTGATATTTACTGTAGGCTAAGCTATATTGAAGACTATGTTATTGGTGCAAACATGTTGACTCCCATTGAATTAATACCAGATAGTAATTATTTTGACAATTGTTTTTGATTAAAATACGCATCGATGATAAATTACTTAATGTTTTTTTGCTCGGTTTTAAAAAAAAGGCAGCGAAGTAACCCGCTGCCTTTTTTCACTCTCTACAATTGCCAATTACCCTAATAAGATGGTAATTTATGCCTGCCACAGATATTATACACATTAAGCACTCTAAGTTTTTTGACGGCAAATACAATATAAACCATAAAATCAAAAAAAAATATACGCTTTTTGCTGCAAAATCGCTATGTTTTCCTCTTCCAAAATAACACGACAAAATAAAAATAGAAATTAAACATGCAGCTATAAAAGGCAAACAAAAAAAAAATTGCAAATTTGAATACCCAAACCAAATACATGTCCACAGAGACGACATGCAACAAAGGCACTCCGTTAAAGGCTCAAATAAAATGCTTCTTAATTCTAAGTTTTTATCGCAAGCTATTTTTTGCCAAAACGCAAAAGGCATTTGATTTTTAGTAATTGCAAAAACCCCCATCGTTAAAAACCAAACTATAATAATATCTTGTAGCATATCAATTTTTTTGTAGGTTAATGTCTTCGTTTAATGTGTATTGAAATGTCAAAAACAATGAATTGTCATCTTTTGAATAATATTTTACAGAACCTTCTAAAAGTACGATTTTTGAAAATATTTCACTTTCGTTTCCTATTGTTGTTCTAATATATTTTATAGGAGATGTTAAGAACTCACGAAGCCACAACCTTGCCTGATATGTGTCTAAAAAACTGCTAGTTGCTTCAAAAACATCTCTTGCAGACTGGTTCACTATCCCTTTCCCTTTAGAACCAGTATGAGAAACCATATCGTCATCGCAATCCAAAAACCCATCAAAAATTGAGGTTTCTTGCTGTAATTCTATACTATTAATTTGGGACATTGTAATCGTATCATACCCGCCCCACTCGTTTAAAAAGTAAAATTCTAATTGCCCTTTGCAGCAACTAATTAATTTAAAGTATTTATCCCCATAATACGTGTCTCCAGTTGGTATTGGTAAAGACGAATCTCTTTTAACAAATCTAACTCTATAATAATCTACTTTTTTTAAAGGATTTGCGTAAAAGCTAATATATTTAAACCCACTTTGAATACACAATACATTTTGGTTTAAAGCAGTACTAACTGAGGCTCCTATGTGGATAGTACTTGTTCCGTCACTATAAAATATTTCAAAAAACGGACGATAAGATATGTTAGGGGGGACTGGAGTTGCAAATATGTTATCGGCACAAATCCATAAATATCCAATAGAATCCTCGCACATTTCTGAAAAGTCTGGCGCATTTGTCATAAATTCACCTGCGCAAATTCTTGAAATCTTTTCTACATCCGTCCCTCTTTGGAAAGCAGAATTTATAACTAATACGCTGTCTGTTGTTGCGAAGTTTTTTAAATCTACACTACAGCTATCCCCCGAATCGCTCCACACCTCTCCAAATCTTAAAGAAATTCTTGTAGAAATTGTGGTGTCTAAATGCACACTTGAAGGTACTAGCGCATGTACGAATCTAGTTTCAATTAGTGTTGCGATTTTTTGCCCAATATTTATACTAAATAAACCATCGTATTTCGGTATGTAAGATTCCTTTGAAAGAATATTAAGAAAGCCCCCTGAATTTGCTTCTACTTCCCATATCTCTACAATAAGCCTGTAGTTTGGCAAATAAACAGAATTTGTTGGATTTGTAGTGTTTAGTGTTATCCCTGCCGCAATAAGTGAGGTGACTACGAATGTAAAATCAGCGATATATCCTATTTGTCTAGCTGTATAAGTTAAAATATCATCATTTACCCCAGATACGACTACATTAAATGTTTCAAAAATTTTAGAATTAAAAGATAGCGCATCTTTTATTATTGCGGCAGCGGCAGTGGAGTTTGTAAGTGATGATGTATTTACTGTCGTGTAGCTGTTTGTTGTTGCGCTTGTTACGTAAGAGTTGCCTGCAAAATTTAGCAACTCCCCAGGGGCTATAGAAGAAGAAATAAGCCCAGAAAAGTCAAACACAAATTCCGCAAAAGTACCAATTGATGTTCTATATAAATTCGATTGAAATTCATATTTTACACAATTATAAGCTGAATTGTAACATATTGGACTAGGTTCTGATATGATGTTTATGCTTGGATGTGCCATTATCTTTTTATTGCTTGCTTGACCTCCAAAATAGTTAAGGCTAACAAAGAGTTATTAATTTTTGATAAGTAAGTTTTTTTAAAATACTTAATAGTCATTCCTCCAACGTCTATCCCGTCACGTTTTTTAGTTGCTATTGTTCTTGCTAGAATAAAATCAGAACCTTTAAAACCTACTAATTTTTTCCAATACCTTAATTCGTCAACCAAAACAAACTTACCCCCTTCTTTTTTAATCGGGTATTTTGTGTTTGCTGGCTTGCCTTCTATTATGTACTTCATTCCAGAACCCGCAAAAACGCTGATAGTTGCCTCTTCCTCGGAAATATCGCTTTCAGTTCTTACTGACCGTGCAGTCGCTCCGCTTACAACTTTTTCCAAAGACTTTAGAGTTATAATAGTAGAACTTACTAATCCTTCTTCAGTGCTTTTTATTATATTTTTGTCTACTAGAGATTTAATCATGATATGTTTTCTTGGCAATCTTTAGAACTTTTAAAAAGAATAAATGATTTCAAACATTCTGGCGTTATTGTTTTTCCAAAAGCAGTTTTTACAACTATTCTGCCATCTTCTAAAATCCTTTGTTCGTCAAGTCGCCCAACTATATTATCCTCAAATTCTTTAATGTTTGTTAAAGGCATTTCACCAACATAGTAATAATTCATAACTTATTTTTTTATTGTGGATAATCTAATGTATCTCTATCTGCGTACTCCATCAAAAAAGAATATGGCAGCCCCTGTTCACTTAGCCCGCTTTGTTCTTTAAAAACCCAAACCCCGTTCCCCCCGTAATAAGCTCCTTTACCGCCTTGCCAATTAAAAACAAAATTAATGGGCAATATTGGAGTTGCATTTAATTGCCCTGCGTTATAGTCCAAAATAGCATCGGATGCGCTCAATTCCGTATCCCAAATTGTAACATCTGCGCTTTTACCGCTTAGGTAAATAGACCCACTTGAACTATTTCGACCAATTGCAACTAAGGTGCCGCTATTTATATTACCTGTTAAATTATCTATGAATATAGTTTTTGTTTTTATGACTCCGTTCACATAGCAATTTGTACCAGTAGCCTGTTTTGTACCATTATATGTTACGGTAACTCTGTACCAAGTGTTTGTAACAAATGCAGTTAAAAAAGAACATTGCACGTGATTTGTAGCGTCCGTATTTACTAAATTTAGGATTAATGAAGTGCCACTCGTTCCTATACTAAAGCCTGCTCCTAAATTTATTCTTTTAGATAATAAGGCTCTAATACCCGTTAGATTATTAAATTTAACCCATATTGAAAAACTAAAAGCAGTTGTTCCGTCAAAATCATATGAAGCTTTATTTAATGCGAAAACGTTTTCATTTACGCCATCAAAAACCATGCTGCTAGGAAGGTCTACAGAGCCGCAAAGCCTTAAAGTAAGGTCATCTATTTGGTCTTGTACTAGCAAATTAAAATCATCATCAAATCCAGCCTCAAAATCCAACGATGGGACAATGAACTCTTTTAAATCTTGTGCTTGCGTTACCGTTAAACTATTCTGAACGCTTACATCTGCGAAGTTGTATAAAGGCAAAACGCAAGAATTTAGCTGTAAAGTTGTTAGCAAAGTTGTTAACTGAGGGCAAGAAGCTATTGGTACAATATAGCTAGTTAAGTCGGTTAATTGTTGTGCGGTTAATAACGCTTGTATGGCAGGATTTGAAAAGTCGTATTCTAACAATAAGCATTCGTTTTTTTGCAGGTCTGTGAGCAGCAAAATTAACGTGTTGCAGCTGGCTGATGGTATTATAAATGCCTCTATGTCGGATATTTGCGAAGGAGATAATGCTGTTTGAACCGCCAAGGTACTAAAGTCGTAGTTTTGGAGCAAGCAGTCGTTTTTTTGCGTTGTTGTTAAATAGTCTAACAGCTCTTGGCAGTCCGCAATAGGCAACAAATAAGCGGTCAAGTCCGTTTCTTGTTGGTCTGATAATGCTGTTTGGGTTTCCGCATCCGAAAAATCATATAGCTCTAAAAGGCAATTTATAAGCAAACTTTTATTTACCTGTTCTTTTAATTTATCGCAGGCGGTTATTGGCTGCCCTCCGCTCGCTTGGTTTAGCAGATTCCAAGAAACAGAACCAAATTGCATTAAATCTCTTAATTTGTGCAATTGGGCTATGTTGTTATAGTCTATTAAACAGCATGCGCTACCTTCTTCGTCTACGCAAGACAAGACGAAATTAGCTACTACCCCTGTTGTTTCGTCTCCACCGCTTTTAAATTTATTTTGAACGCCTATAAAGTTTTCTAACTTAAAAAACAAATCAGAAAAAACAGTATCTAATGGGCGTATTAAATTAGATATTTTTGATGGGTTTGTAAGTAGGACTAATAACTGCTCTATAATTTGTTCCAGCATATAAAACAGAGAATGCCTATCTTGCGCCGTAGCCAATTCGGGGTATTGGCACCAACTTAACGGCTTTCTTTCTTCTACTAGTATTTCTAAGATAACTAAATAATGGCTTCTCCACTCGTTTTTTTCTGAATTGTATTCCTTTGACTGCGCCCCAACTATGGTGTAATCAATTAATGGATATTTCCGAACCTCTCTTTCGGAATCTCTGGAGCTTCTAAGCGTAAAAGAAGGTGCAACGATTGGCGAAAATGCTTCTAAGGCTCTGTCAATTGGGTGTTTTTTATATTGCATTTTATCCTTGTTTCATTTTTATAAAATCAATTTCTGCCTCCGATTCTTTGCTTTCTGCGTAACCTTTCATGTCGAATTTAGTAACTTCTTTGCAAAATAACTCATAACTAAAAAGCCAAATTTCGTCATTTTCGTAATTTGACGCATCTACTAACATTTCAATAGTTGCTTCAATTCCAAACTTTTGCTGATAATCTTTTGCCTGCTTTGATTTTATTTTATTACCGCTTCCACCAAATATATTTTCCCATCTTTCTCTAGTTTCTGTTTTTTTTTTTCGTAACACATTAGCACTCCTATCGCAATTGGAAGAAGTAAGTTCTCGAAAAAAATAGACCTTTTATTGACATCTTTTTCTAAAGCCTGTTGATAAATTGTAGCTCTATCCGAGTAATTTAAAGATGATATTTCGTTTGCGTTTATGAAAGATTTTCTTGAAAATGATATTTCAAATTCTTGCTTTATTGGTCTAGCAACTAAAGCTACAAATCTGCAAATATTATCCCATGCACCCCCAGATATTTCTAATTTGTAATTGAAGGCGGTTTGAGATTGTACAGTAGCCAAAGCATCTCGCATTAGAGTGTTTTTATCCATGTCTTGAACTTTGTATTTTTTCATTATGTACCCTTGTTTGCTTTTGTGTTTGAACACTTCAACACTTTTGCAGCTATTAAAATAATCAACAAACGCACCGTATTTGTCTAGTATTGCCTGCACCAGCTCTGTTAATATTGCGTAAGTTATCCCGTTTGTGTTTTCTAGGTAAAATTTTATTGATTTTTGATTGCTACACACCCATAAAAGATTAATCATTTGTTCTGCCAAATTGATTTTATTAAAATCAATATTTAATTCAATTTCTTCTGATTGCTGCATTGCTTGATTGCCCAATCCCATGTCTACTAACGAATAGAGTGCGTCATGTTTTTCTGCTTCGCCCTGAATTTGTTCGCTTATCTTTTCAATTTTAGAAATAGCAGACATCCAATTTTTAATATCCGTTATTGTGAAATCGTTATAAGAATCTTTAAAAGACCAATATTTTGACTGTATTTTTATTTTCATATGTTTGGTCTTAGGTCGTGAATTTTTTTTGATTGGTCTTGGTTATCTTTAACATCGTTTATAATTAATTCTTTCCAATATGCTCTTAGGTGTAATAAAGCGGTTTCAATCGTGCTTTTCATTTTTGAAGTCTTAACACAAGAATGACATGAATCAGAAACGCTTTTCATCAAAATTTCTTTAACTGCATAGCTAAAGTATTTCGTGTCTGGAAAGCCATCGCCTATATTTTTAACCTCTATGTAAAATCCTGCAAAATCTTGCCTAACATTTTTGTTTGCCAAATATGTTTCTACGCTTTGCAAATTATCCAACCTTTGCAATATTGTTTTTTTTGTATTCTCTCGATACTTGTTTACTATTTGCATTTGTCTGGTACATTAATGTTATCAATCTTTTTATATCTTTTTCAATTAAACCATTGTTTTCCGAAAGCAAGTAAGCCGCTTCCAGTTCTAAACCTTCTAGTTCTGTATTAAATTCTGATTTTATAAATTCTTCTTTTGTTTGGTGTGGCTTGTTTGTCGCTTCCCCTATAACTTGTAGGTGTATTGCATTTGCAAGTCTGTTCTTTCTATAAGATTTTACGATTTCTATTTTTTCAGAAAAAGCATAAACATTTGGCTTGTTTTTACTTTTAGTTTTTTTTAATAGGACTATAAGCAAATTGTTAGCTTTAGCCATCTCTAGGTCATCTTTTGAAATTGGGCAGTTTTTTATATCCGAATCACCGAAGACCAAATACCCCCCATAATCAAGATTTTTTATATCCTTTGGGGTAAAAACTTTTACGTCATTTATTTTAAAAAAACGGTCTTTAGTTTTAATTTCTACGTTCATATTTGTTTATTTCTGTTTTTGTATTCCGTTTTAAATATTGTAACTGCCATGTATCTTGTTCCATCCACTGCGTGTCCCCTAGCCTGATATGTTCTTTTAACTTTTATTCCGTCTTCTAAAAATGTATCTATTGCTGTTGTTTTTAATAGACTTCCGTCTGTATCTGTTTTTGTTTTTTCAAAATCTACGATATGATAGCTACACGTAGGATTAATCCTTATTTTAATTGTGTAGCCTCCACGTTTTTCGTTTTCTTTTGAAACCTTTATATATCCACTAAACATGTCGTTTAAAAAGTCTAAAGAAGTAGCTACAGAGGGGTTAACTGCTGTTTTGTCTTCAACTTCGAACTTTGCTATTTTTAATTTAGTTTTTATTTGAGCAACAAAATCCGTAGTGTCGTGGTCTTTTTTAGTGTTCCCAGAATAGTCGCAAATAATTACAATCCTATTTGTCATATATCCTTTCTGTTTAAGGTATTCAATAACTTTTTGAGTTACCTCTTTAACAGAAAGGTCTGGCAAACAAAATTCAGCAACCAAGTCCCAATAAAAATCGTTTGTTTTTGCATCTGAACCCCCAAATTGCCATAATCCAACTGTGTGATGGGGAAGCCTATTAAAATCCCAAGACAAATATACTAAAACTTCTTTATTAAATTCCACTTTGTCGGAAACGTGCGTAAGTCTATTAAAAGACTTTAAAGCCATATTTGACTGTTTTGATGCCATCATTAATCCAAGTCCAGTTACCTGATACCTTTCGTAAGAATACTCCTTTTGGTCTTGAAACATAGCCAAAATCGTACTAGGAACGTATGGATTCATGAGGTACGTACTATGCATTATCGTCGTGCCTCTCCTTGTGCTCTTAACATACGTATGCGAACCGTCTAACTTTTCAAAAGTCTCTCTAGGCGGAAACCACCGCTTAAATATCCAGTGGTTTTCATCAACGACGCTCGTGTTAAAAATTAAAATAACTTCAATATCATTTGAGCCTCTCAATGAAAATATCATTTCTTCTACTTCGGTTTCTGTACATTGGTCTGCTTCCTCTACTATGGCATCTGTTGGATTAAGGATAGACTTTGCATTTCCTGTTTTCCCTGCATGTTCGTACAATCCCATAGCCATAAATGTGTTCCCGTTCAATTTGCATACTATTTGCATTGAATGGTCTTTAAAGTCAAATAGGTGGTCTATGCCGACTCGCTGGGCAACGGATTTTAAGGTGTCAAAGAGCGAAGTTCTTACATCAGACTGAAACTTTCTGACCATTAAACATTTAAAATATGGCAATGTTAAACATCTTTTTAGCTTCAAAAAGCAAGAAATGTCCGATTTTGTGCTATTCCTTGACCCATATAATATTTTGGTAGTATTAATGTCCCGTAAAAGGGGAATAAATTCTGGAGCAAAGTCGTATTTTGATAACTTAATGTTTATTTCTGCCATTATTAAGGCTTTATTTGGGAATTCTCCCACCGTTTTTTTGTTTCTTCGTCTGGTTCTGGCAGCTCTATTTTTATTTCTGCCGTTATTTTTGTTTTGTTCTTTATTTTCTGCATTTGCGTAGATTTACCGTTAGCCCTGTCCAGCATTATCTCTATTGTTTCAAAGCTTTTTTCGGATAACATTTTTCTGGCAACAGCACAGGTTAGTATCGGCTGTGATGTGTCTGTTGCTATTTCAATAAGTTTTGTCCTGTTTAGAGACAATAAAACTTGATATGTTTGTCTAACCAATGACCTCGTTACTAATTCCCCTTCGTCTAGTAGTGTTACTAAAATAGAAGATAGCATATTTCTTGGTCTGCCGTTTGGGTTTCCGCTTTTCCCAGCCTTGTACATTATAAGATTATCATTTTTGTTTTTCTTATCCATGTTTCTCTGTTACGTCTATGTTATTTTCCTAAAATGGAAGGTCTTTGTTTTCTTTCTGTTTTAAATATTCCACATAGATATTGTTTAATTTATCGTTATAGAATTCGAACGGGTCTATTTTTTTTTCAATAAAGCATTTCTTTAAGTCTTTGTTTTTTTTTATTACCATGCCATTACCATACATTTCATTTAGCACAGTTTCTATAAATTTTTCAGTTTCTGCCGCCTCTTCGTACTCGCTTTCCGTGTACGACTTAAATATTTGCCTAACTATTCTAAATTTGGGCATTATTTTTTTGCATAATAAAAACCTAATGTAAAAATAAATTAACGCTTTATTCCCTTTTTTTGCTTCTAAAATATGCTTTTTAAATCGAACCATCGAGTTATTTGTGCATCCAACGTAAATCACGTTTTGAGAGATTGGGCAAATTATATAATAAATAAACCTAATCCTTTTTATGTTCATGTCTTTTATCCCCATTTTATTGATATTTGATTTTTGTTTTTTGTATGAGTGCTTTCTACTACCATTCCTCCGTATCTTTTTTTTAACAACGCTATTGCCTTTTCTTCCATGTAGTCCGTTCTGTATTCTACACAGCCTCCAGCGTTATCCAGATGTTTGTTTGCCCAATAAAATTGCCTAGTTTTTAGATGCCCTCCATATTTTTTATAATGTCTTAGCAGTATTTCATAATCTTCTTTTACTTCAAATGTTTCATCAAAAAACAAATCGGTATTATTTATTATGCCCATTAGGTTACAAGTTATAATGGATTTAAAAGAAAAAGGTTGTAATGGGTGGTTTGCGAAATTAGACGTAGAACTTTCGCAGCCCCAAATTTTAAACCCAAGTCCATCGCATAATTCAAAATTCTTTTGGAATATTTCTTCCCAAAATTTCGTAAACTGCTGGTCAATAAGGCTTATCATTTTGCCTTCTGTATAATATCCGCATTGCCTTACGTCATCATCGATAAAAACTATATATTCATTTTTAAAATAATTTAGTATATAGTTTCTCGTTTTTGTTATGCCATTGTATTTTTCTGGTACTGCAACTATTTGGTTTTTAATAGCAGCTCTATAATCGTCAAATTGGCTTTTAGGCACAAAGAAAATTGCGGATGAAATTGTTTTGTTTGTTGTGCAGGTTTTACTCCTATTTGATGATGGTACGCAAATCTTCATATTTCATAACTCTTTGTATTCCGACGTTATTTAATTTTAAATTTCTATTATTAATTTCTCTTTGTTTTTTTAGCCCAAAAAAGGATATTGCATCTTTATACTCTTCTACTGTTTCAAATACAATCATTAAATATTCTTTTTCTATTTTGAGTTCTAAAGCTGGTTCAAAATCCTCGTTTATTTCAACATCTTCTCCATCTACAATAATTTTATCTGGAAGTTCCAAGCCATAATCTTTTAATAACTCTGCGTCCCAATTATCTAACATTGGATAATCCCACTCTCCAGTATTTGCGTTTAGTCTAATGTTTAGCTCTATCTCATCGTCTTCGTTTAAATCTACGATGACGCATTCAACTTCTTTATATCCTAGTTTTTTTAACTCCCGAACTCTAAAGTGTCCTCCGACAATATTCCCAGTCCTTTTGTTTAAAATAATAGGTTCTACAACTCCAAACTTTTTTAAACTATCCATCAAGTGCAATTCTTGCTTTTTTGTGCTTTTCCTTGGATTGTACGGAGATGCTTTTAAGTCTTTTATTTGCTTTATTTCAATTATCATTTTGAATCTCTATTTTGAATCTCTAGTTTGCATATTATTAAACGGTCTAAATATGGTCTAAATGTTTGTTTCCCCCTGTTTGCCTTTACAAATGCAATATGATTGGTTATAAATTTTTTCGGGTCTATTATTTTTATTTTGTCATTTTTTATACTGTTTTGCGATAATGTTTCTACTAATTCCTTTGTAAAAAAATCTTCTATTTGGGTCATTTCAAAGTCCCAGTTTTCTTTATTGTTTCTTTTAAAATTATTTTTTTTCATTTTTATATTTTTCATTATTTAAAAGCGGCTGCTATATTTTAGCAGCCGCTAAACTTACTTTTAAAAAAAACAAACTGACATAAAGATATATAAAAGTATCAAAAAAAAATTAAACAATAAAGCAATTCTTGTTTTATGGATAAATTATAAAGCTTAACGTGTTTACTTGTCGGAATCGTTAGATATTTCTTTCGTAACATATCCTTTTGTATTATCTTTTGTTAGCTCCTTGTACTCTATATCCCAAATTGTAATACTTCTGTTTTTGTCCTTTAGTGGAGTGTATAATACATTTGGCGTTTCAGTTTTTACTGGCATACGCTTTCGCCTCTGAGTATCTATTACTTTATTTACGCTATGAGAATGAATAAGCCACTCCGCTTCTGCCCATTCAACTAAAATCAATAGCCTAGATTTTATATGCTTGCCAAATTTAAAGGCAATAACATCCCACGCAAAAAAAAATAAAAAAGTTATAATTAATGTGCTGAATACAAATAATCCGAAAGTCATATTAATTTGTTTTTAAGGGTTTCCAAATGTGTTACTCTTTTGCTACCTGCGCTTTGACCTTTTATAAGCGTATTTATATCTCCAACTTTCATGGGCCTAAGATTCCCGTTTACCATTACTAAAATCCTATCAGACTGCCTTCCCTCTCCTTTTACAATATCGCCCTCTAAGGGTGTTTCTTGAATGGTTCTTTTTGCAAATCCTATATGGCTATTATATTGATTTTCAATAACCTTTGCCTTTTCTGTAGCCTTTTCAAATTCTTTAATCTTCGTATCTGTTTTACTAAACTCTTCAATGCTTTTCTCTTTCTCTTTCTCTTTCTCTACTGCGTCCGTTTTTGCTTTAGCGTCTGCAACTTCTTCGCGTTCGTAATTTTCACAAAACCACTTTGAAGGGAAATACAAAAACTCTATAAGCACAAAAAACCACGACAACCAAAACCCAAAAGACACGCACCAGTCTTTATGTTTTTTTATTATTGCTTCGTTCTTATCCTCTAAAGCCTTAACCGCAAGCTCTTTTTTTATTTTACTTGAGAACGTTACGGATGTTATTTTAGATTGCGCTTCTTTTTTATTACCCAAGGCATCCTCAAACGAAATTCTACTATCTCGACTTAATTTACCCCTAAACGAAGCTGCGGAAAATATTTTGTTTGCTGTTGTGTCGTGGCTTTTTATCTCTAGGTTAATAACTGCAAGTGCCTCTTTTAGTAGATTGTCGTACTTTGCGGAAACGCTGTCTACGCTTTCTTTTTTTTCAGGTCTTGTTAAAAATTCTAAAGCCGAAGGAGTAACATTGTAGGTTGCAATTACAGAAATAGAAAAAAAAATAAAAATAAAAACATATGTAGAAGCAGGTATGTATTCATCGTCAAGCCGCTGTGCGTGGAAAGTGTTCATAATCCCGTGCTTAAATATCCCAAGAGCAATCACCGAAACCGCAACAATTATTGACAAAAACACCCCGTTTTCTGAAAGCTTTGTATTGGCAAAATGCACAATTCCAGCAAATGTGAAACTAATGTCCACGGCTTCGCAGAGTATCGCAGTAATTAGTAAGAATAAATAAAATGACCTCTGTCGTTCCACTTTTGTTTTTGGTAGGTGCTTTCGCTTTAATTGTTCTATTCTTTTCTTGTTAAAAGAAAGCGATACAACTGCGTTAATTTCGTGATTTGTCATTTTTTTTTGTTTTACTTATTTCCTGTATTTGCCAAAGATATGAAATAAGTATGCAAAGTGCATACTTGCGTTTTAAAAAAAACTTTTAGGTCTTATTTTCGTCTACTACTACCCCCCAAATATACGGGTGTAGCCATTTGACGAAGCCTATCTAATACGCCTTCTTCGTAATTAGATTTAAGACTTGCATAATCTTCGCTGCTTGCTTGTGCAAAAAAATCTACATTACTAGTAAAATGCGTCGGAGCAGATGTTTGTTTCGTGAACCTAACATAGCGTTCGTTTATTAAATCCTCTAAAGGAGCGACTTTGTTCCCCCATGATTTTCTATTTTTCTCTGACATTATCATTTCGTCAAAACAAAAATTACTACTAGAGTATTCCCCAATTGAAATTGCCCCATCTTTTACAACGTTTGCCGCAATTTTACTAAATCGTTCGACTTGAAAACTTGTAGACAATCCTTGTTCCATTGTGAATTTAGAAAACTGTGTCATGAGGTTTGTTTTCCCTGTTCCATAGCCTCCCATCAAAAATATACCCTTCCTTAACGAAAACTTGCAAGTCGGGTCTAGTATAAAGTATTTCAAAAGCTGCTCTATCACAGCGGAATTTTCAGCATCTACAATATATTTTTCTGGGAATACAGAATCTTTAAGATTATTTTCCCAAAATTTCTTCTTTGCTTCTAAAATAGGCATTAGCTGCACGATTTTTTTTTGTGTTTTTCTTTGGAAAAAATTTTCTTTACAAAGCAGTTTTTTCCCGTATGACGAAAGGTTATCCACGCCCTGTTTGTGCGATTTTATAATTTCTTCCTCAGAAAGCCCTCGCCTTTTTCCGTAAAACATTGCTCTGTCTAGCTCTGTCTTGAATCTGACAGAAAAACCTCTTGGCAAAGGGTTTTTATACATCTCTCTTTCTTCTGCGGTCATGGGTTCGATTGAGCTAAGGAAAGATTCGTTTTCTAAAAACCACTGTTCGTTCGGCTCTTGTTTCAATTTTTTATTTTTCATTTTGCCACTTATTTAAATGTTTTAAATCTCCATTAAGAATTTGCACTTTATCTTTTTGGTTTTCGTTTTCGTTTTTGATGTTTTTTGCATCTTTTCTGTTTTTTGTCCATGCTGGGTTAAAAGATAAATTACCACAATCCATACACTCGTTAATAGATTCGATAATTTGAACCTCTGTGTATTGTTTTAGAAATCCGTTTATTATTTCCGCTTGTCCGTTTATGGTCCTTGCAACGCCCCAGCGTCTATCTTTTTTAGATTCTAAATAAATCCAAAATCCTAAAACAAAATCTTTAAACTGCTCGCTCCACGCCTTAGGAAGTTCGTATCCTCCGTTAAGCGTCATGTCCAATGATGTCCAAGTGCCTTTTTTTCTCTCCAAAAGTTGTTCGGTAGGGCTTAGTACCAAATCTTGGTTTTGAGTTAAAATTTGAGGCAAATTTTGGCAATTATGCCATAGTGCATTATCTTCTTTTGTTTTAAAATGATTTGCATCTTGGTTTTGAATTGTTTCTGAAACAACAAGATGGATTTTTTTTGATGGAGTGCTTTTTTCTTTTTCTCCTTCTTTCTTATCTTTCTTATCTTTCTTATCTTTCTTTACATTCTTACGTTGTTGTTGATTGTTTGTTATTTGTTTGTTATTTGTTTGTTGATTGTTTGTTATTTGTTTGTTATTTGTTTGTTCTTCTGAATCTTCTACAACCTGATAAGTGTCGAATTTTGTTACCGTTATGAGCGTATTTTTGTTTGTTGATGCAACTATTATTTCCCCGCTTTTTTCTAGCTTTTTTAAGGCGGTTCTTAATTGCTGCGCACTTATACTTATTTCGCTAGAAAAATGCGAAATACTTGTTACAAATTGCCCCCTTTTTACCTCAACGCCCTTCCAGCTTCTAGGTTTAAAGTTTGCAGAAATTAAGCAGTGAAAAAAAACTGATTTTGTGATTAAATCAGCGTACCATTCCCACTCTAAAATCGACCTGTGTATTTTTACATACCCACCTAAATGCATAGTTTTGTTTTTATTTTATTTTTGTTTATTAATAATTAATAAATTTAACGATAACAGCTTTTCATTTTTCGTTTTCATTTTCGTTTTTTTTGGGGTTTTGTGTCATGGCGTGAAAGTTTAATGTGTTTTCCATCCACAAATTTAGATTCCCTCCAGTTTCTAAATTTGCCCTATGTTGCCACGTTTTTATATCTCCAAAATTGAATCTTTTTGTTAGGCTTGTGCACCTTGTTTTCTTTTTCATTTTTATTTACATTTTTAGTTACACCTGATTAGTGTAGTGCAAATGTAACTACAAAAGCAATACAAAAGCGTTTTTTTACTTTTTTTTTTAAAAAAACTGCAAAATGTTTGCAAGTTTGCAAACATTGTTGTATCTTTGTTATACCAAGCCGCTAAAAGGTTTGGCATTTATAACTAACTAAACAAAAATACAAGATGGAATATTACGATGCATTTAAATACGAGCTAACCAGCGGAAAAACAGGCACAATTTCTATATCTAATTGCCCTGAACACCATAATCTATTTATGGTAAATGGGGTCGCACTTTGCGCGTCCATAGCAACTTTAGAAGGAAAAGTTGGGAGTATATCGCTTTCGCAATCAGACACTTTTAAAATTTTTGGCGTAAAAAAACGCGCCATGATTAAAATTGTTGCATATGCGGATGGAAGCATTTTTAGCTCATGTGAGCTACAACAAGTAAATAATATTGTAGCATCTTTTAGAGTTAGCTCTTTACAAGAGCTAAAAGATGCCATTTTAAAGGCAAACGCTCCTGTCCCGAAAATAGACTTTTCGGAGATTACTAAAAGTGAGGATAGTGTTTCTAGTTTCCATTCGTTTTGCTTAGGCAAAGACTAAGCAAAACATTTTTTTAAAAAAAAGCAACAATGTTTGCAAGTTTGCAAACATTGTTGTATCTTTGTTACACCAAGCCGCTAAAAGGTTTGGCATTTATAAAAAACAAAAAAAATGAAAAACGATACTGTTACACAACTAGAACAGCTTATTATAAGCGGAAACGAAGATTTGGCAATCCAGCTAGCCAAAGCAATAAACATTGACATCGCCGATGTTTATTCTGCAATCCTAAAAAAAATAGGATTGCCGTTGCCGTTCAAGGGCTATGCAACAGCGGAAGAAATTGTAACTTTCTTTCTGAAAAGAAGTTTCTTGTATTGCGATAACGACCAACTAACAAAACTAGATGTTAGCTGCAATACGGCATTGGAAAGCTTAGATTGCCACGACAACCAACTAACAACACTAGATGTGAGCCGCAATACAGCTTTAAAGAGCTTATCTTGCTACAACAACCAGCTCACAAAACTAGATGTGAGCCGCAGTACAGGTTTGAAGAACTTAGATTGCCACAACAACCAGCTCACAACACTAGATGTGAGCCGCAGTACTGCTTTGAAGAGCTTACGCTGCGATTCCAACCAGCTAACAAAACTAGATGTTAGCCGAAATACGGCTTTGGATGTCTTTTATTGCGATTTCAACCAACTAGAAACGCTAGACGTTAGTTGCAATAAAGCTTTAGAGCACTTGTATTGCCACGACAACCAGCTAACAACACTAGATGTTAGCAATACAGCTTTGAAGTACTTATATTGCAGTAACAACCAGCTAACAACACTAGACGTGAGCCGCAACACGGCTTTGGTGTATTTAAACGCCACTGGGAACAACTTTTCAAAATCCGAGCAGGCTCGGATACAGGCAGCATTGCCATCTTGCAAAATGTTTTTTTAAAATAAAAGACAATATGAAAGACGAATATCTTCTACAACTACAACAGCTTATTGTATGCGGAAACGCAGATTTGGCTATCCAGCTAGCCAAAGCGATAAACATTGACATCGCCGATGTTTATTCGGTAATCCTAAAAAAAATAGGATTGCCGTTGCCGTTCAAGGACTATGCAACAGCGGAAGAAATTGTAAATTTCTTTCTCCAAGATAGTTACTTCTATTGCCATAACAACCAACTAACAACACTAGATGTTAGCTGCAATACGGCATTGGAGAGCTTAGATTGCGATTACAACCAACTAACAAAACTAGATTTGAGCTGCAACACGGCTTTGGAGTACTTATGTTGCCACAACAACCAGCTCACAACACTAGATGTTAGCTGCAATAAAGCTTTGAATCGGCTAGATTGCAGTAACAACCAGCTAACAACGCTAGATGTGAGATGCAATACGGCTTTAAATGTCTTTTATTGCGATTCCAACCAACTAACAACACTAGATGTTAGCTGCAACACGGATTTGAAGTACTTTCATTGCAGAAACAACCAACTAACAACGCTAGATGTTAGTTGCAATACAGCTTTGGAGTACTTATCTTGCTACAACAACCAACTAACAACACTAGACGTGAGCCGCAACAAGGCTTTGGAGCGTTTATATTGCTACAACAACCAACTAACAGCACTAGATGTGAGCTGCAATACAGCGTTGGAGCACCTATATTGCAGTAACAACCAACTAACAACACTAGACGTGAGCCGCAACAAGGCTTTGGTGTACCTAGACGCTATTGGGAACAACTTTTCAAAATCTGAGCAGGCTCGGATACAAGAAACATTGCCATCTTGCAAGATGTTTTTTTAAAATAAAATAAAAATATGAAAATGACAAACGAAAAAATAAAACTGACGGCAATAAGAAAAGAATATCCAGATGCTATTCTGTTTTTCTGCGAAAATATAGCTTCTGGCATGGAGCGTTACGCAGAAATTAAAAAAGAGGACATTTATCCTTTGTTAGATTGCCACCCCACAAATAATTGGACATCAGCAGCCCAATTTTCGGATTACTTAATAGAAGTATTAAACAGTAATTTAGTACTTTGTTACGTAACAGATAAAAAAATAATAGGGTACCGTTTTTTTTCAAAAAACAACGCACACAGCTTTTGTGTGTCCAAGATTAAAGACCCAAATATTTTTTTGAACCAAAATCCTTGTTACATAAAATTTGAAACAATTTTCAATTAAAACAATCATGGAAAAAGATTATATATTGAGCTCGCTATCCAGCTACCCGTCGATAGCTGTATCGATTTTTTACGATTATTGCCTAAAATTTATCAAAGAATCCCAAATTATAAGCCCGAAAAAAGATGAATTTGTTTCCGTCTTTAAATCCGTTGCTTCTACGGGGGTTTTTATAGACGGGGATACCGTTAGTCTGTCTTACGTTTTTAGCAAAAAAACAAATTCCTCCAATATTGTTCCATCTTACAATTATCAAGCTTATAAAAACAGAGTGCTTTTAAGATACCCAGAAACAACTATAGATTTGCAGCTAGTGCATGCTGGGGAAAATTATTTCTTTAAAAAAGAAAACGGTGTTGTTTTGTATAATCACGAAATATTAAACCCATTTGAAATTGGTCGAGCTATAGTTGGCTGTTATTGTATAATAAAAAATAGGCGTGGACAATTCCTTGAACTTATAAATATAGATGATATTTCTAAGTTTAGGGCATCCGCTAAAACGCAATATATTTGGAATATATGGGAGGGCGAAATGGTAAAAAAAAGTGCAATTAAAAGGGCATGCAAAACCCACTTTAAAGACTTATTTTGCGACATTGAAAAAATAGATTCCGAAAACTATGATTTAGAAAATGTCGTAGTTGTAAAAAAAGCAAAAGAGGTTAAAAAAACTTTTATAGAGGACCAAAGGCTTAAAAAAGCAATTGATTATATATTAACTAAGGAGGACGCTTCTTGGACATTTGAAAGGCTTATTGAAAACTATGAATTTTCTGAAAGCCAATTGTTAGAAATAAAAAAAGCACAAGATGGGAAAATATGATGATTTATTAATTAGGTGTTCGGCTCTTGGCAGCATATTGGGCGAAGGACGAAGGATAGGTTTGACAGATTTGCAAGAAAAGGAGCTTTCGGAACTCCTTTTAAAAGAAAAAGTAACTGAAAAACAAAAAGAAAAAATTTGTTCCCTAATTGAAAAAAAAGAATGCAAATCCGAATTTGACCTTTCTGAATCTGCCAAAACTTATTTAAAAAAAATAGTCCGTGAGGATTATCTTGACTTTAAATATTCTTTAAATTCCAAAGAAGTCTCAAAGGGCAACGAAGTCGAATTGTCCGCAATTGATTTTCTAAACACATACCTTTTTAAAAGCTACAAAAAAAATACGATTAGACTAACAAACCAGTTTATAACTGGAGAGTGCGACATAGAAACGGATTGTGAAATAATTGATATAAAATGTTCTTGGTCTAAAGAGACATTTCCGTTGCTTCCAGAGGAAGGCGAAAATTTCGATTATGAGTGTCAGGGGAGGGGCTATATGATGCTATATAATAGAAGTACTTTTAAAATAGCTTACTGCCTTATGGATACACCTTCTCGTCTTATAAATTTGTTATGGGATAATGTGGATATTCACACAATGAACTCGATTACTTTAGACCAGCGATTCACATTCGTAGAATATAAAAGAGATTTTAATTTTGAGGAAAAAATAATGCATAAGGTTAAAGAATGCAGGAGATTTGCAAATTGGTATCATGAAAAAATTATAAACAAAAATAAATAATGAAAACTATAGAAACTTCAATATCGAAAGAAATTACACCATCAGAACTTGCTATGATGGTGACGCAGCACATGAAAGAAAAAAAGGAAGATTGGTATACAATGATTCATATTCCGAATGCGCCAATTCTTCACGTTTCATGGAGAACGCTACACAAAATCACAAAAGAAAAATACGTTTCCTTTCGGTCACGCATTATTGTCGCAAGGGGACTTGGTCTTGTTATAGACAAAAAAAAGTCTTTTGAATTAAAATCTTTATTTGTATATCTTCAAAACAACAAAGATGAAGCTAACTTCTAAAGAGTTTCGCCAACTATTTGTAAAAAAAACAAGTTCTTCATCTCTTGTTAAGCAAAAAACAACAGAAGACCAAGAGCAAAGAATTCTTTGCTCTTGGTTGAAAGAACGACATCCTTTAGTTATTTATACTTTAGATTTGGGCGGCATTAGGCTTACAAAAAGACAACGTGCAATTATGCTTACAAGGGCAAAACGAGGGCATCCCGACTTGATTATCCAAGAATGGTATAAGGATACGTTTTGCGGACTTGCACTTGAATTCAAGCGAACTGGCGAGACAATAAAAAATAAGGCAGGAAAACTAAAGAACAATCACCTTTTGGAGCAAAACAAATATCTAATAGACCTTGAAGATAGGGGTTATTTTGCCTGTTTTGCTATTGGGATAGAATCTGCAAAGGCTGTTATTTCGGCTTACCTACAAGGCGAAGATTTGTCCCGCTTTTATACCCTTATAAAATAAATGTTTACAAAATTATTAACTACTTAAAAAACAAAAAAAATGGGAAAATTGTTATTTATACTGCTTATTTTCTTTAGCCTTAAATCCGAAAGCCTATCCCCAAAAGGAGAGATTCTTGTTTCGTGTCCTTCGCACGTAAGTAAGTTTTTGCTTGACATTTGGGCAGACGCGTCTGTTATTTCTAAAAAACACAATATTCCATTAGCGTTAATTCTTGCACAGGCGTGTCAAGAAAGCGGCTTTGGGCGGTCAAAAAATGCAAGACTTAGGTGCAACTTATTTGGCATTAGACGAAAAGGCAAGATTGTTGAATATGGGTCAATTTTTGAAAGTTTTAAGGACTACGGGACGGTTTTAAGCCAAAATTGTTACGGTAATCCAAAAAACATACACGATTGGCTTGTTGCTTTAGATTGTTGCAAATATGCTGGGGATAAGAATTACGCAAATAGGATACAAGAAATAATAGAAAGGTATAAACTGTATCTTTTACAATAAAAACCATAACTTTACCACAAAAAAAACATGGAAAAGAAAAGGATTTGTATAAGAGAAACCAACGATTATCCTTTCGTTGTAAGTCAATTAAAAGTTATTTCCAAGGAAAAAAAAGTTTCTTTTTCTAGGATTTGCCTTCAGGCGTTATTTGAATTTATCGAAAACAACAAAAACAAAAAAAAATGATTTTAGAAGAAAAAAATTTAGCCCTTGGCGCACTAGTTTTAAAACTATCCGAAGAAAACCAAGCACTTAGGAATTCCCAAAGTTTGTTCCAAGATGCTTTGTTTCAAGAAATTTCGAGAATTGAAGCAACGCCCAAAGCGTGGCGATGGATGCAATACGGAAAGTTATTGCTGTCTCTAATCGATACTATTAAAACGGCAATCGAAACATATAAAAAACAAACAAAATGAATGATAAAAAACAAATAGTTATTTTAGACGCTGGGCATGGCGGCTTTGACGGTGGCAGGTATCTTACTGCCCCAGAAAATGGGAAATGGTTTAAGCATCAAGACGGGAGTGTATTTTACGAGGGGGAATTTAATAGGCAAATAAAATATAGGGTCATGGAACTGCTTTACCTTAAAGATATTGCATACCATGATTTGACTCCAGAACAAACGGACGTTCCTCTTTCTATTCGTTGCAACAGGGCTAATAGATTTCACGAAGAAAATGAAAAAAAAACGTTTCTTGTTAGTTTACATTCGGACGCAAGCGACAAAACGGCAATGGGGATTGGAATTTGGCTAAATGAAACATGTAGCGAAGAATCTAAAAAAATTGCAGGTGTTGCGGCAAATGTTTTTAAAGCCCATTTCCCAAATGACAAGCAAAGGGGAATAAAATATAAAAACTTGGCGATTTTGAGAGATACAAAAATGCCTGCAATTTTGATAGAAAATTTCTTTTTTGACAATTGGAGCGACTACAACACGCATCTTAGGACGCAAGAAGGGAGAAATAGAATAGCCAATTGCATTTCAGATTTTATAAATATATATGTAAATAAAACAACATGAGGGAAATAATCGCTGTTGTTATTTTAGCATTAGTGTTTTTTGCTATTAACATAATACTACCTTAAACTTAGTAAAAAAACTAGAAAAGACCAACAAGGACTCTTCTAGTTTTTTTTTTAAAAAAACATTTTGCAAGATGGCCATGTTTCTTGTATCCGAGCCTGCTCGGCTTTTGAAATGTTGTTCCCAGTGGCGTTTAAGTACACCAATGCCGTATTGCAGCTAACATCTAGTGTTGTTAGTTGGTTGTTACTGCAATCTAAGCTCTTCAAAGCAGTACTGCGGCTCACATCTAGTGTTGTTAGTTGGTTGTTGTAGCAAAATAAGCTCTTCAAAGAAGTACTGCGGCTCACATCTAGTGTTGTTAGTTGGTTGCAATCGCAACGTAATCTATTCAAAGCTGTATTGCTAACTAGTGTTGTTAGTTGGTTGTTGTAGCAATATAATTCCTCCAACGCTGTATTGCAGCTAACATCTAGTGTTGTTAGTTGGTTGTTGTAGCAAGTTAAGTACTCCAATGCCGTGTTGCAGCTCAAATCTAGTTTTGTAAGCTTGCTTGAACTGCAATAGAAGTAACTTTTTTGCAGAAAGAAATTTACAATTTCTTCCGCTGTTGCACAGCCTCTGAACGGCAACGGCAATCCTATTTTTTTTAGGATTGCAGAATAAACATCGGCGATGTCAATGTTTATTGCTTTGGCTAGCTGGATAGCTAGCTCTGCGTTTCCGCATACAATAAGCTGTTGTAGTTGTAGAAGATATTCGTCTTTCATATTGTCTTTTTTTTTAAAAAAGCATTTCGCAAGATGGCCATGTTTCTTGTATCCGAGCCTGCTCGGCTTTTGAAATGTTGTTCCCAGTGGCGTTTAAGTACACCAATGCCGTATTGCAGCTCAAATCTAGTTTTGTTAGTTGGTTGTTACTGCAATGCAAGTACTCCAAAGCTGCATTGCAGCTCAAATCTAGCGTTTCTAGTTGGTTGTTATCGCAATAAAAGACCTTCAAAGCCGTATTTCGGCTCACATCTAGTGCTGTTAGTTGGTTGCCGTCGCAACACAAGCTTTCCAAAGCTGTATTGCAACTAACGTCTAGCGTTGTTAGCTGGTTGTTTTGGCAATGCAAGTACTTCAAATCCGTGTTGCAGCTAACATCTAGTGTTGTTAGTTGGTTGTTATCGCAATCTAGCCGCTTCAAAGCTTTATTTCGGCTCACATCTAGTGTTGTTAGCTGGTTGTTATCGCATCTAAAATACTGCAAATCTTTATTGAAACTAACATCTAGCGTTTCTAGTTGGTTGTTGTGGCAAGTTAAGACCTTCAAAGCCGTATTTCGGCTCACATCTAGTGCTGTTAGTTGGTTGTCGTCGCAACACAAGCTATCCAAAGCTGTATTGCAGCTAACATCTAGTTTTGTTAGCTGGTTGTTGTGGCAATCTAAGCTATCCAATGCCGTATTGCAGCTAACATCTAGTTTTGCGAGCTTGCTTGAACTGCAATAAAAGAAACTTTCTTGCAGAAAGAAATTTACAATTTCTTCCGCTGTTGCACAGCCTCTGAACGGCAACGGCAATCCTATTTTTTTTAGGATTGCAGAATAAACATCGGCGATGTCAATGTTTATCGATTTGGCTAGCTGGATTGCTAGCTCTGCGTTTCCGCTTATAATAAGCTGTTCTAGTTGTGCAATATATTCTTTTGTCATATTGTCTTTTTTTATTTTGAAAAAGCATTTTGCAAGATGGCAATGTTTCTTGTATCCGAGCCTGCTCGGATTTTGAAAAGTTGTTTCCAATAGCGTCTAGGTACACCAAAGCCGTGTTGCGGCTCACGTCTAGTGTTGTTAGTTGGTTGTTGTAGCAAAATAAGTACTCTAAAGCAGTGTTGCGGCTCACGTCTAGTGTTGTTAGTTGGTTGTCGTGGCAATGCAAGTACTTCAAAGCTGCATTGCAACTCACATCTAGTTTTGTTAGCTGGTTGTCGTGGCAATATAATTCCTCTAAAGCCGTGTTGCGGCTCACATCTAGTGTTGTGAGCTGGTTGTTGTGGCAACATAAGTACTCCAAAGCCGTGTTGCAGCTCAAATCTAGTTTTGTTAGCTGGTTGTATCGGCAAAATAATTCCTTCAATGCCGTATTGCAGCTAACATCTAGCGTTGTTAGTTGGTTGTTGTAGCAATGCAAGTAACTTTCTTGCAGAAAGAAATTTACAATTTCTTCCGCTGTTGCATAGCCCTCGAACTGCAACGGCAATCCTATTTTTTTTAGGATTGCAGAATAAACATCGGCGATGTCAATGTTTATTGCTTTGGCTAGCTGGATTGCTAGCTCTGCGTTTCCGCATACAATAAGCTGTTGTAGTTGTAGAAGATATTCGTCTTTCATATTGTCTTTTTTTTTAAAAAAGCATTTCGCAAGATGGCCATGTTTCTTGTATCCGAGCCTGCTCG
>Ga0163151_10002754_pt1 | contig 26479 bp, 23 predicted proteins | sample OliLakLV19MP5IB2_FD_145596 | JGI IMG/M metagenome (GOLD analysis project Ga0163151, IMG submission 145596) | Freshwater microbial mat bacterial communities from Lake Vanda, McMurdo Dry Valleys, Antarctica - Oligotrophic Lake LV.19.MP5.IB-2 | ecosystem: Environmental > Aquatic > Freshwater >...
GATGAAACTATGGCATTTGTTCTCATTCACCCCATGCAAACCGAATTCGATGTTTTCTTAAGTCTCGCCCATCAACTGTTTTACCTTTTTGATCCGGTTGATTATTCTACGATAAATAACCCTCACCTTCAGCAAACTCTCAGGACCTTCAGAGCTCTTCTGGTTGAACTCCACTTATATGGAATTTACAAAGAACGGTTTCCGAATAAAAAAGTCTCTCAATATCGCGCACGAGTTTTTCAAAAATTATTAAAAAAGGCTAACAAACGTGACTATGCTCCCCTATTTGAATGGGTTTTAGAGCAACTTTATCCGGGTGATTGGACGAAAGAGTTATTAACAGAAGAGATAAAGGCTCGCGTATTCTTAAAGCCACGACCCTCAGAAAAATATACAGATAAATCGACTGATAAATCAACTCAGGAGGAATCAAATGAAATTATTTCTCTGGGAGATCTCTCCATTCCTTACTCATTAAAAGAGCCGGTCAGTTTTGTGGGTCGGGTGTTGCCAAGCTTTGCCGCTCGAGATTCTCAGATCACAACTTCTAAATTTTCAGAATTATTCTCCATGAACTCAACGGCCGATGGACTTCTTATGGAGCTCAGACCTCAGAACAATACCTCGGCAGACAATAGCCCGGCACTCATTCGCTTTTCAGGAATTCGCAAAGAAATTATTGAATTCATGCGAACTTCTCTAGGCGAAAGCCAGACTGATGACCGCACAGAGATTATTAACTCTTATATCAAAGGCGGCGTGCCACACTTACTAAATTTTAGTGCGCCACTAGCTGAAGGGGTCAAACCAGGTCTCCTGGAAGAGTTTTGATGCTTAAATATTTAATTTTAAAATCAAACGAATATTTTATTCCGATGGTGAAACACCAAGCCGTTTTTTTATTTATCGGCCTGTTCATTTTTGAAGGTGCGTTTCAATACTTGCTGTTCTTGAATAGAAGTATGAATGAGCTTGTAAAAAGTGGAGTTAATATCCCGCAGTTTATTGTGATTTCCAATTTGTTGCTGTACCTCATGATTTCTATGATTTATTCTTTTTTTCTAGCAGTCGTGGTGACTTTTTCTGTTCACGCTGTGATAACGAAAATCAAAATCCCATGGTTCAAAACCCTTAAAGACGTGGCCTGGCCTTTGACCGTGGAATCAATGAGAGCTTTGGGCAAAGTACTTTTGTGGAGCTTTTTGATTATCCCAGGACTTCAGTGGTACGTGCGCTATTTCTTAGTGCCCCTAGTGGTGCTACTCGAGCCAGAATTTAAAAAAGGTAAAATTGATGCCTTAAAGCTTTCTGAATTTTTGACCCAGGGTTTCGCTTGGAAAGTCGCGGGGTTTATCCTGATGACCATGCTCGTTTCAACACTGCGCTTCCAAGATATCTTCAACATTGGAACAAACCCTATCGCGGTGATTTTATTGTATTTAGCTTGGGCTACAGTACAACTTTACGCATCTCTAATGTGTTATTTCTTGTACCAATACCTTTATGAGATTAAAAAAGACTCGATTCAAAAATACCTTGAAGGGGCCTAACTAGGAGATAAAATGAATACGATTTTTGGCCGTAAAGAACTTTCTTGCTCGCGTGTCGGCCTCACTTATGATGACGTATTGTTAGTTCCTAGAAAATCTGAAGTTAGAAGTCGGCGAAATCCTAATTTAGGTGCAAAAATCACAAAATTGAGGTCCCTACAAATTCCCATCATAAGTGCCAATATGGACACCGTCACGGAGTCGGAAATGGCTATTGCCATGAATGTCCTCGGTGGCATGGGAATTATCCACCGTTTTTTATCGATAGAAAACCAGGTAGCTGAGGTTCGCAAAGTCGCCGATTCTGAGGCGACAATTATTAGCGCCAGCTTAGGTGTAAATGATGATTTTAAAGAACGTGCCCGAGCTTTGGTTGACGCCGGAGTTAATGTTTTAACTATCGACATTGCTCACGGACACTCCATCCAAATGCTCGAAACTTTGAAGTTTCTCAAAGACTCCTTTCCGGGTGTCGAAGTCATCGCGGGAAATATTTCAACTCCTGAAGCTGCCGAGGAGCTCATCGAAGCCGGCGCTGACTCACTAAAGGTTGGAATTGGTCCCGGCTCTATGTGCTCTACGCGAGTGATTACTGGCTGCGGGGTTCCGCAGATGACAGCCGTAGCTTTTTGTACCGAGGTTGCTGATGCCTACGGCGTGCCTGTCATCGCAGACGGCGGAATTAAATCTTCTGGCGACATCGTAAAAGCATTGGCGGCTGGCGCCCAGACAGTCATGTTAGGAAACCTATTGTCTGGCACCATGGAAACTCCTGGCGATATTAAGTCTGGTCATAAGATCTATCGCGGCATGGCCTCAAAATCAGCGCAGGTTTCTTGGCGCGGCGTTTTACCTGAAGGTATGGCTCCGGAGGGCGAGAGCACTCGTGTTTCGGTAAAGGGTCGTGTACGCGATGTGGTGATGGAGCTTTGTGGTGGTATCAGGAGCGGTATGAGTTATCTCAACGCCGAAACAATTACTGAACTACAAAATAATGCTCGTTTTATTCAAATAACTTCACATGGAGTATTTGAATCAAAACCCCACGGCCTCGAAAAAGGTGCGGACTGAAATTTTAAAAAGTAAAAGCTTCGAAAACAACAGTTCTGCTTGTCGTACTTCCATTTCCCAGCTGTCCGTATGAATTGGCTCCCCAAGAATAGACTTTATTTCCGACAATGGCGTAACTTGATGCCCTCGAGCCCACACTATCATAAGTTCCAGAAGCAGTTACATCGCTAGCATTATCTAAGCCGACCAATTTAAATGGTGTAGAAACGTCGACGTACGTTTCATTTCCGATTTGCCCAAAAGTATTACCTCCCCAACAATAAGCTTGGCCGCCTGCTAGTGCACAGGCATGGGTAGACGCTACTGATATTTTTTGAACGAGTTTTCCCTCAAAAGAAATTTGTGTGGGAACTACACGATCGATCAAGTCGCCCGTTCCTAGGCGGCCATTATTATTAAGTCCCCAACAGTAAAGTTTGGATTGTTTTATGGCACAAGTGTATTCCGCCCCAACGGCTACTGACGTAACTCCCGAATTCATATTATTCACTGGGACGGGCTGCTTGCGGGCAACTGCTGTCCCATCACCAAGCTGGTAAAACCTATTGACGCCCCAACAATACAACGCTCCCGCTTTTATGGCGCAGGTATGATTGCCTTGATATCCTGTCGTCGCAACATCAGTCACGTCACTCTCCATCCCCGGCACAGCTACTGGATAATTTTGATTAGTGGTGTTTCCAATGCCCAGTTGACCATCGCTATTATTGCCCCAACAATAAAGTTTTCGTTCTTTTATTGCACAAGTAGCAAAATATCCTGCAGTGACTTTAGTTACGCCCGCAGACATTTCGATAACCGGCTGAGGAATAAAAGTTGGCGGTGCGGTACTAGCAACGGTTGTGCCATTTCCAAGCTGTCCGAAACTATTCTGTCCCCAACAAAAAAGTGCGCCACCCACTTTTATAGCGCAGGTATAATGAGTTCCTGCGGCGGCATAGGTCACGTCTTTATCTAGGGCAGTTACAGGCGACGATTGACTGACAATATTGCCATTTCCTACCTCGCCCCATTGATTAAAACCCCAACATTTCAAATTACCAGCATTTAATAAACAGGAGTGTAAATGACCACCAGTAATACGAGTTTTTTCGGTCAAACTACTTGAGCCACTTAAGCCACTTAGATCAAGGGGTCTTTCATTACAATTCTGATAAATTAAAGTAGGCAATAACAGAGTAACTAAACAAAAGAGAATTATTTTCGACACTTTCATCCCGCACTCCTCTAGACCTAGACCCATATCGGCTGAATCAACGAAATTATATAGCAAATTGAGTCTTTTTAAAATTAACGTCTCAAAATGAGATAGCAGCTGCCATTTACGAAATCTTGGCTCGTTTCGTTATTGGAAGGAAAAAGATGTAGCACGAAACCATGACAGCGGAAAAAAACACAAGACCCATTGTGAGTCCAATCATGAGATGAAAAATTACACCGCTCAATAAAACGAACGGTCGAATCTTTGGCATCCATACTAAGACCGGAAAATACGTTTCAAATAAGACCGTGAAATAGGTACCTAAAATAATAATAATTGGCCACTGTGACAAAAATGTAAAATCCACAATTGCCAATTGAGAATTAGTGATTGCACCCCATAACGCCGTTCCATCCCACCAAGGCTGGCCCTTTAACTTTTCCATTCCCGTATATCCATATATCACACACAACTGAATCTGAAAAAATCGAATCGCAACCGAGTTCAAGGCATCACTTAGGGGTCTAACCTTATCTATTGGTTTAAAAAATAAATTAAGAACACTGTAGTGCCGAGTTGAGTCGGCGAGGCATAGGTAAAATAAAAAGAAACTCGCCAAAAGGTCTGCGCCATACATTATGGGTGGATTTCGGAATACAAACGTGAGATGCAAAAATAATACAACACACTGAAACCATCTACCAAAGACACCCAAAGCCATTACAAAAATACTAACTAAAAATGTTGAATGGAGAATAAGTATCATCAGGTCATTTTTGGGGAACCAAACAAAAGGTCTCGTGTAAAAATGCGAGAGAATCTCCTGAGCTACCTGCCATGTGACAAAGCCGGAATCAAAGAAATAAAATTCGACATCTTTTTGCCGATAGGCATACATGACAAACAAAACCAATCCAAACACCATGCGAAAGAGTCCCAGTCTGCTGAACTCTTTTTGTCCAAACCAAAACTTGTCCCAGACTCTTGCAAGCTCCGTTATTATTTTTTCTGGTTTTATCATTGGAAGGCCTCTTCAATCGGAGACGGCGCCTGACTATCTATTTGGTTTCCGGGACAGACAAATTTTTGCACTCCCCCTCCTTGAGGGTCTTCGATATCAGAAGCTTTTACAAAATCTTTGGCCTTCTCAATATTCGCGACAGGATAAAAAAATACTTCCAATAAAACACCGGTCATTTTTGGCGATTGGCGACAGACCCACGCCACAAAGGTTTTCTCAAGGCGCTCCGGTTCCATTGATATAAAACGCGTGGCATACAATCGTCTGCGCCAATTGTCCCAATCGGGATCCCGTTGATTTTTAGGCGGAAAAAACCTTTTCTCGCTCTCTAAAAGCTCAAAACCTTTTTCAGAATCATCGACAGCGTCTTTTTCAGAATAAGTAACATACTCAATGTACATTTTGGGTCCGGGCCATGGCGAGAAAAACTGCCAAGGCGTGTTCATGTTTAGTGAGTTGGCATAGGGCAAAAGAAAGGTATCGAGCTTACGGCTTAAGAGCGAAGAAGAGTTTGGAAATAGTAAAATAACAAACAGATGGTAAACAATCCAAAGTGAAACAATTCCTTTAAATACCTTGAGCCCCATTGCCCTCTATCGCCTCTTTAGGTTTATGTGCTATTTCATATTTCTCCAGCCACTTGATATCTTTTTCGTCCGCGGCCTGCCCAAGAGCGACAGTTTCGCGAATGTCCTCAGCTCGCTCTCGGTCGCGCTTTTCACGCTGCCTAAGTTTTTCTCCTTCAAAAAAATCTGTGGATGTAGAAATAGTTTCGAGCTCGGTTACGATTTGCAGAAGTTGCTCTTCGCCCATTGAGTATTCATTGTCAATGGCATCACCCAGTTTTTCGCTGACTTGATCGAGCGTTAATTTATCGCCCTCGTCCTCGGTAATACCCTCAGGAATTAGTTCATCAATTTCACTCAAACTTGGCAACTCTTTGAGATTTCTAAGACCAAAAATATCTAAAAACTTTTTTGTGGTGGCATATTGCATGGGTTTTCCGGGTACATCACTCTTGCCGGCAAAATTAACCAAGCCTTTTTCCATAAGCGCTCTGACTAAGTGACCTGATTCCACGCCACGGATTTGATCAACCTCAGCTTTGGTGAGTGGTTCTCGGTAAGCTATTATAGAAAGTGTTTCTAATGAAGGGCCGGTCAAACGAAAGGATTTGGTTTTTCCCATATTACGTAGATAACGGGTATTATCTAGCTTTGTTCGCAATTGATAACCGCCAGCTACTTGCTCTAAAGAAACTCCCTTTTTAGCAGAAGCGTACTCAATTGTCATTCGATCGAGTGCATCCTTAATCTGTTCTTTTTTTACTCCCGTGCCTTTAAACGCCTGCTTAATGGTGAGCTGGCCTAGTGGTTTTTGACTAACAAACAAAATGCTTTCAATAATTGATTCAATTCGCTCAGGCTCTAATGTTTCAAAGCCGACTGTTTCAATGCCGTCCGAATCGCTAGCGACTTCAGACTCTTCGGATTCATGTTCTGCAATTTTTTCTAGTTCAGACATCGAAAGTGTTCTCCTTTTCTGAATTACCTAATTTCTCTTCTGCCGCCAAGATTTCTTCGTCAGTGGCGATTTCAATATTTTGGAACTCTTCTGGCTCTGACTCTGACTCCGTCAACAATTCACCAGATAAATTAACTTTCTGTTGCGTATCAAATTCCTCAGTCCGCCAGATAACGTGCTCGTCAATTTCCTTAATTGGCTCGATATAAATATTTCCAAAGAGATCCGATTGGTAAACTGACACGTAACCCATTTTACTCATCTCTAGAAGAGACAGAAAGGTGACAAGAATTTTTTCTTTCCATTCTTCTTTTGGTAAAATATCCCACAGGCTTGTTTTACACCCAATGATCAATTTGCTTTTGAGTTCAAGGATTCGAGACGCCACCGACTGAACTCTCATGGCAACCCGGTGAATATTTTTACCTATTTTTTTAACGGCCCGCCGATAGCCCGAGATTAAACAAAAAAGTGCATTATCGTCGTCGAGTAAAATAGCCGCATCGTCCTCGGCCACCTCGATCACGACAGCCGGAAGATCACTCGCCCACCAATCGCGACCTAGAAGGGGTTTTTCATACAATTTTATAGAGGCCTCTTTGTACATTTGATATTCGATCAATCGTTTTACTAAATCTTTTCGCGGATCAAGATCCGCAATTTCTTCGCCCTGCTCGTTATACTGAGGGAGAAGCATTTGTGATTTAATATGAATCAGTGTGGCAGCCATCGCGATAAATTCGCCAGCTAACTCTAAATCAAGTTCGCGCATGCGACGTATGTAGTCTAAATACTGAGCCGTAATTTTATGTATCTCGATGTCATAGATGTCCATCTCTTCTTTTTTGATGAGATGTAACAAGAGACCTAGAGGTCCCTCGAACCGACTTAGTTGCACTACCATTGCATTCAAAACTAAACTCCCCCCGTAAACTTCATAGCTTCACGCACTCGCTTTAAGGTCTTTTGTGCTTCAACTCGCGCTTTATCACAACCCTGAATAATCATTGAATCTAATTTTTTATGGTCATTCAACAATTCTTTTTTAAGTTCTCGAGGTTTCTCGCATAAAGTATTGATATTACCTACTAATCTCATTTTACAATCACCGCAACCAATGCCCGCAGTTGTACAACCTTCACGCACCCATTTTAGATCGCTAGAGGACGAAAAAAGCGTATGGTAAGTATAAACGTTACAGACATCGGGGTCGCCCTTATCTTCGCGGCGAACTCTGGCCGGGTCAGTCGGCATTTTCATAATCGTCTTTTCTAAAATTTTGGGCTCCATGCTGAGTTCAATAGTGTTTCCGTAGGACTTTGACATCTTACGACCGTCTAGGCCCGGCACAAGGGGTGTGTCGGTAAATAGAGGCTTTGGTTCTGGCAGCTTTGCTTTATAAATTCCGTTAAATCTACGAATAACTTCTCGACTAATTTCAAGATGTGAAGCTTGATCCTGACCGATCGGCACAAAATCGCCCAAGTACATAGCGATATCGGCTGACTGCAGCACGGGGTAAGCAAAGCGTCCTAAATTGTGAGTGTCATTTTGCTTGGCTTCGATTTCGGCATCCTTCCATGAGGGCACTCGTTCAAGCCACCCCATGGGAGTTAAATTTGCTAAAATCATAAAAAGTTCCAAATGCTCGGGTACACGACTCTGCACAAACACAGTGCTTTTTTCAAAATCGATTCCCCATGCATACCATTCGGCGATGACCTCTCTGATGTAACCATCAACTTCAAATGTTGATTTGTATATTGAGGTCATAGCGTGCCAGTCCATTGCGCCAAAAAAACACTCGTGCTCATGTTGAAGTTTTAACCAATTCCGAATGACACCAAAAAAGTGACCAATGTGAAGCCGGTGAGTTGTACGCATCCCACTCACTACGCGTTTCTTTTTGAGGTCTGAATTTCCGTCGCCCATTTAGATCAAAAACCTTTCGAACACTCCCACCATTAAGGAATAGGTCCAAAAAACAGGATAGGCCACGAATCGCAGCGCGCCCGTAACCATGAGGGCGATTAATATCATACTAGATACATGCTGAGACTCTTCCAATTTATGATTAAGAGAGTTCGGCAAAAATCGCGCAAGAACTTTTCCGCCATCTAGAGGGTGAATTGGCAACATATTGAAAAATGCTAAAAATAAATTAGTCAGTATAAAACTTCGCAACATTTCAACAGGAGCAGTGAGAGTCTGGACCTGGGTCAGATAGACATAGCCGACTAAAGCAATTGTCCCGATAAGCGCCAAAAGCATGTTCGCCAAGGGACCCGCCAGCGCCACCCAAAACATGTCTTCTCGGGGTTTATCGAAATTTCGCTCGTTGACAGGCACAGGTTTGGCCCAACCAAAAAAAATGCCCGAGGGATAGATAATTCCTAATATTGGCAAAATGAGTGTACCTAAAATGTCCATGTGAGCCAGGGGGTTCATCGTTAGCCGGCCCATCAATTCCGCCGTATTATCGCCTTTCCTTTTGGCCATCCAGGCGTGAGCAAATTCGTGAAAGCAGAGAGCAAATAAAAAAGGAATATACTTAAGAGTTATTCCTTTAACTACCTCTAGTAAGTCTATATTCATTCCTCAAACGCTAACCTATCCCCCGACTCCCGTCCAGTTATTTAAAGGCTCGAAAGGCCACGAGATGTTGACTAGTTTATTTGCATTTCTATGCTAACTACGTCATCATTCTTTTTTTAAGGTTTAGCTGCTAAAATGGGGAATTATGAATAGAAACTTGCTTATCATTCGGTTTTCTAGCATCGGCGATATTTTGCAATGTTTAGGTGTGCCCAATGCTTTTCATTTAAAATTCCCCACAAGTAATATTGATTGGTTAGTAAGAAGTGACAACGCCTTTTTGGTGCAATCTAATCCTCACATCGTAAACACAATTGGCTTTCAACGGAATACGGGATTGTGGGGTCTGATCCGTCTAGGTATTCAATTGAGAAAAAATCACTATACACATATTTATGATGCTCACAATAACTGGCGCTCTCACATTGTGTGCTGGCTTTTGACTTCGCGATTGGGGACGTCCAAACCGCCGCAACAACTATTAAGACGTTCTAAATTTCGCATCAAAAGGTTTCTTCTTTTTACTCTAGGAATAAATACTTTTTCTAGGCCATTTATGGGACAGGGCTCTTATTTGGCGCCTTTGATTTCATGGTTGGGCGTCCCAGAGCTTCCGCCGGCCCCGCAGTTGTATCTCAATCAAGAGACTCTCGATTCTGTTCGGCGCAAGATTATTTGCCCCACGCCCTTTGTGGCTCTCGTGCCCTCGGCGGCTTGGAAAATGAAGCGATGGCCGGTAGCGCACTGGAAGAAATTAGTTACGCTCTTACCCAATGAAAACTTTGTTATATTAGGTGGACCACAAGATTCTTTTTGTGAAGAAATTGCCAAAGTTTCTCCGCACAGAACACAGAATCTGAGTGGTAAACTGACGCTGATCGAAAGTTGTGCCGTCGTCCAGTTAGCGCGCCTTACTATTTCTGCGGACACGGGGTTACTCCATGCGGCTGATCAACTCGGAAAAAATGCCATTGCCCTCATTGGACCTACCTTTTGCTACCCGTCTCGTCCTACAGTCAAAGTTCTTGAAGTTTCAAATCTTAAATGCAAGCCTTGCTCCAAAGATGGCCGCGGCCGTTGCTCTCAAACAGTTTATCAGCGATGTATGGTCGATATTACTCCGCAAAATGTGGCCAGTAATGTTTAGAGCCTTTTTTTACCTTTGGCTATATCGCCTGATATTGCACCCCATTTTTTGGATCGTCCTTTGGTTTTTTTCTTTTTTTAATAAAAAAATAGCCACCGGTTTTTTGTTGCGACAAAAAATAGCTAACGCTTACCCTTGGCTAAAATTTGCCAAAAATACAAAACCAATTTGGCTTCACTGCTCTTCGATGGAATTTGAGTACGCCAAACCCGTCATCCGCGAAATCAAAAGACAAAACCCCGCGCAAAAAATCATAGTGACCTATTTTTCGCCGTCAGCTCAACGAGCGGTTGAGGGTTTTGCCGGCGTTGATTTTGCTTGCCCGTTGCCATGGGATTTTTGGTGGGTTGTCAAAGAATTTATCGATTATCATAAACCTAAAATGTTGCTGTACGCACGCACTGATGTGTGGCCTGAGGTTACGGTTCAATGTTTGTTACATGGTATTCCCACCCTGCTTTTTTCAGCAACACTCACTCAAACAAGCAGTCGCCTCAGAGTATTCTCACTGGGATTTACACGGTGGTGTTATTCGCTTATAACTAAAATTTTTAGCGTGAGTCAGAGTGACCAAAATAATTTTAAGCGAGCCGGAATCGAGCGCAATTGCTTGGTGCTAGGAGACACTCGCTACGATCAGGTGCTCTATCGCTTGCAAAATCCAAAGGTGCTTAAAAATATTTTTCCGACTAAGAATTCATCTTTACGTACCGTAGTTTTTGGCTCCACCTGGCCCGAAGACGAATGTGTGATATTTGCAGCAATTGAACAGTTAAAAAATAAAAACCTATGCTTTGTTATCGTACCCCATGAGGCAACCGCCGCACATATGCAAAACATTTCTCAGCACAAAATCGTACGCTACTCGCTATTTAATGGCACCTTAAAATTAGACGATGTTTTAGTGATAGATCAAGTGGGAATATTGGCTGAACTATACACTCACGCCGACTTGGCTTTTGTCGGTGGTTCATTTAAAAAAAACGTGCATAGCGTGATGGAACCGCTTGCCGCTGGCAATGTAACTCTTGTGGGACCCTATTATGAGAACAATCGTGAAGCGGTGGAGTTTCAAGAGATAAATCTTAAAGGTGACTCTTCACGTTTTCCGCTATTAGCGAGACCTGTTGGTGTGATCAAAAGCTCTGCTGATTTAACAAAATATCTCTCGCAGCTTTCAGACGTTACAGCAGGAGAATTAAGCCTTATTCGAGACGAAATAAAAGGACTAGTACAGGCACGCGCGGGAGTGACTCGAAAATTAATGAATAAAATTATGCAAGAATTTAGTTAATCCGAAGATATACTAACATTAAAACAAAACTTTTTTATTACCGCCACGGACCACTGCATGTTCCCCTTGCAAGGTATCCTAAGTTTACAGTTATGCCCGCCGCAGTGCTGGAAGCCACGCTGGAAAATTTAAAAAAAGCAGCGGCAGCTGAAAGCACTCCAGATCCAGAATAGGTTCTAGTATTCCAAGTCATTGAAATTCTAGTTGAAAAATTTGCGGGGAGGGTGCCACCCCTTAATGTTCTTGTCGCGATTCCGGTGGCTGAGATTGCTCCACCCGCATCAGTGGCCGAACAGGTGGCCGTCTGGTTTATATCTGCCCCGCCAGCACCAGCCGGCCCAGTTGGCAGAGCGCAATTAGGAGCTGAATAAGTTCCGCCTAGAGCGAGGCACATCTGTTCGACCTGAAGATCCGAAAGCCCGCCTGGCCCTCCCGTTGACGCTGGGATTACGGGCACCAGTGTACCTGCGGCACACTCAATGATGGTACCTGTGGGATCCGTCTGAAATTGCATAGCGATGGGTTGCCTTGTTTGGCTGCCCCCCATAACGACTCCCCGCTTGGTTATCGTTACTAACATGTTGGCCCGATAAATAAAATTATCGGCATCTGATAGCTCGAACCCTGATAAACTAATATTTGAAACCCAGACCGAAATGCCTGGGTTAGTCGGAAGTGCAGGGGGAATAATTACCGGCATTACCACGCCACCCTGATCTACAATTCTTGCCATTGTCATGGTCAATCCACCCAGAGGCGGTTGGATCTGACTGCCACTAAAATTAGAAATATTTAAAGTGCACGATTTCTGATTTCCAAGAACCATTCTGGCCAATGTAACTAAGTTATTAGCTTCTCCGGCAAGACGGACTGCATTCACGGCTCTAAACTGTGTGATAATGAGTTGGCCGATGCCCAACATGGCAATTAGGCCAATAGACGAAGCTACCATAACTTCGATAAGTGAAAAGCCAAATAAATTATTATTCCTGCAGATACGGTGTTTCATTTTGATACTCATCCCCAGAGTAGATTAAACTAGAAAATCTCATATTGAGATTACTGGCACCAGGTTTTAGTTAATTCGTGGACAAACCACTGTTTGAGGAGCGTTGCAAAAGATTTGCCCCCTTGCTGTAGCTCCAGGATATGTAGTGCATGATCTTTTGGTTGTTGTTACCTGGTTTATGCAATCACTTATGCCCCCAGTACGACTATTATCGCTCGGCGTGCAAGACCCCCCTTGTGGGCATTGATAAAGCGCCACCACCGCACCACCAGCAGGGGGAGGAACCGTAGGCAAAGTACAAGTTGAGCCGTTCACAATTCCGCCAAGGTAAATACAAATATCTGAGAGCGCAAGTGGGCCACCCGGGCTACCAGGGGGTGGTAAAACAGGAACTAGCGCTCCTGCCGCACACTCCATAATTGTTCCTGCGGCATCTGTCAGAAATTGCATAGCGATGGGTTGTCTTGTTTGACTGCCCCCCATTACCACTCCACGTTTAGTTACTGTCACGGTCATATCGGCCCGGTAAATAAATTCAGCAGGATCCGGGCGCACGAATCGGGATAAACTAATATCTGATACCCACACCGAAACAGCGGGATTAGCCGGAAGTGCAGGAGGAGGAATTACCGGTATTACTACGCCACCCTGATCTGCAATTTCACTCATTTTCATAGTCATGTTACCCGGATTTGCTGGGATCGTGCTTCGACTAAATTTGTTAATATTAAATTTGCAGGCGGTCTGATTTCCAAGCACCAATCTGGCCAATGTAACTAAGTTATTGGCCTCGCCACTCATGCGCACCGCACTCACTGCTTTAAACTGTGTAATGATAAGTTGGCCAATGCCCAACATTGCAATTAGACCAATAGCTGAAGCTACCATTACCTCGATTAGTGAAAAACCTAATAATTTATCATCTTCGCAGTGTCGGCGTCTCATTTTGATACCTCATCTTCATATCTGTATACATCTTTTATTCTAGCAAATACACTTCTAAGAACATAGCTAATTTTTTTCTGGCTTAATTTGTTTTTTGGGTCCCTTAGGTATATTCGTTTTAAAACTGAAATTCTCATTCTGAGATTTCCTACATTAAATATGGTTAACCAATGCATAAAGGTTTATTTTTATTGAATTCCTTTTTAAGACCGAAAAGAGTTTGTGACTCTAAGGTTTTGTCTAAATTTAATGTTGCTAATAATTTCTGGTCTAACAACTGGATGTGTTACGTTTTCAAATAACCTCGCGTGTTCGTCAAATGAAGTTCTCATTGGCGAAACTGATTTTAAAGTACAACTCACCCACTATGATCCCGAGGGAAAGTCATTAAAAAGCATACTTATCCTCCCACCCACAGGCGGCACAAATCTCATTGATCGAAGCTACGCCAAGGAATTCTGCGCCAAGGGATATGACGTATATATTTTAAATACTTGGACAGATAAATTAGAAGAATCCCCCGACCTTGAGTACCATCAAAGGTTCTATACACGAGGCCAAAAGGCGATTTCCCGGGTGCTCGCTGAAGTTAAAACTCCCTTTGTGGGCCTGCTTGGCACTAGCATAGGGGCACTTCATTCCAGTATAGCTGCGACCACCGTTGAAAAAATCGACGCTGTGTTTATCATCGTTGGCGGGGCACCAATAGCCGAAATTGTTTTAAGCTCTGATCAGCAACAGATGATAGACTTAAAATATGCGCGGAAAAAACTCTATGGCTTTAAAAACGATCAAGAGAATATTGAAGCGATTGGTAAAGCCTTTCAGTTAGAACCCATGCAACAGGGCACACTATACAAGAAAAAAGACCTCGGTATGTCGATCGCCAAAAACGACGAAACCGTTCCCACAATAAATCAAAATAAGTTACGTGATTATTGGCAGCCCAAAAAAGTAGTGAGCTTATCTAGCAATCATTTTTTTGGTATTTTGAAAACTTGGTTGTTTCATACTGACGAACTTGTCAGTTTTTTCGAAGAAAGTTTTAGCTCTCGGCAAAAATAACATTTATAAACTGATACCCTTTAGTGGTATGGCTTCGATCTAGCGCCTCAATAAACTCATAAATTTAAAGAGCTTATGTCCTCTCGTTGCTCTCCAAATACACTTAAGTGTATTTGGACCACAAGGAGTCCCAGATGCCTCTGAGTTTACTGAATTTTTCGACGCATGAGAGAGGATCCATACCACTAAAGGGTATCAGTTTATTAAATAAAGGAACAATCCACTGCGAAGTTTAGGCTCAAACCAAGTGGATTTTGGTGGCATGACCAGGCCCATGTCTGCCACTGCCATCATTTCCTTAATCGAAGTCGCAAAGAGGCTCAGGCCAATGTAGTCTCTATTCTGCTGGCAATAATCTTCAATCCCGGCCTGTCCCCCTAAACCACGATAGGTACCCCCAATAAAATCAATATTTTTATCAGTACGTGGGTCAATAATGCTAAAAACATCTTTTAAAAAAAACTCTTGTAAGATATGAACATCGAGAGTTTTTATGACGTCGTCATCATCACAAATGTTTTTTTTGGCTGTCATCTTGAGCCATTGGTTTTCAACATATACGCCAAATTCATGCTTTTTGCTAACTGGGCCTATTGAAAAATCAAAATACCTCTCGGCAAGTAATTTTATTTTTTGCCAACCCAAACCCTGGTGGTCCTTGACCACCCTATGATAGGGCAATACTAAAAGTTCAGTGTGCGGAAAAATCACCGCCAAAAAATCCGTGTTACCTAAGCGCTTTGATACTTCACTGGCTGCGGCAGCTCGATGATGACCGTCGGCAATGTAGGAACAAGGTACTTCGCTAAAAAGTTCGGTGATTTTTTTAGTTTCTGAGAAACTTTCAACCTGCCACAATTTGTGAGTCACACCATCGGAACTGGTAAAATTAAATCGTAAATTTTTATCCGTCATGGCCTGAGCAAAAACTTCCCGAAGCTGCGCCGGGGCTCTCAGCGTTAAAAACACAGGTTCGGTGTGGGCCCGACAATTAAAAATGTGATTGATACGATCCTGTTCTTTTTCTTTACGAGTGAGCTCATGTTTTTTAATTAAATTGCTTTTATATTCAGCTATTGAAACTAGGGCCACAAGTCCCGTCTGAACTCTCCCCTGAAAAGACTCCTGGTAAATGTAAAAACTCTCATTTTTATCTGAGACCAACCAACCTTTTTCTAAAAACGATTTGAGAACCTGAGAACTTTTTTCATAAACAGATTGATCGTAGGGATTTTTTATTTCGGGTAAATCTATTTCAGCACGAGTAACATGAAAAAAACTTTTGGGGCTCATTACTTGAGATTTAAGTTCCTCGTATGTCACCACGTCATAGGGAAGTGCCGAAACTTCGGCGACGAGGTTTGGGTTAGGGCGAATGGCGCAAAATGGGGTGACTTTCATAACAAATTTAAGCCTCTAGTTTGAATAATTTATCACTACGCGCCCTCGACGCCAAGGAAAGTTAAATAAAATCAAGGCGTTGGGAGCCTAGAATTTGAGCACAAGAGTTGTATAGGGTTATGAGTCTACACTGAGGGGGCGGGATGTTTTTTGGGGTATTTTGCAGGGTAAATATTCTATCTTTTTTAATGATAATATTGGTGGCGGCACCCAGCCCCGCTGCGTCCTATAAAGAAACCCTCGTGATCAGCCAGTTCCAAGTTCAGCTACAAGGCGTTCGCTATAAAATAGATGACCTTCTCAATATCACTACTGTTAGAAAATACACTTTTAGTATCCTTCCCGAACTTGCCCTGCTTAACGACAAAAAGGGTGAGCCCACCAAACGATTACCCGATGGTCCCTATTTGGTTCGACTGACATTATTTAAGGGAGGAAGTTTTGACGATTTGAACGCTAAACAATTTTTTGTGGACTCTCACGAAAAAGTCGCCAGCGCTCTTGGTGGAAGAATAGTTTCTGATTTTGAATTCGACATTCGTGATCTCATGATCCCCGGCGCACGAAACACACTTGCTGTCGAAATTTATCCCATTAATAATAATACAAAAAAAACACTCCAGCCGAAATTGCACTTGACCCAGTTTGTCCCTGCCACCGAATTTAGTCCCGGCATTTTCTCGAGCACTAAGACTGAAATAAATAAACAAAACCCTCAATTATTTATGAGTAATCTTGTCGCAGATGCTCGGCTCGAACAAAAGAAAACTCGAGCGCAAATGTCAGAAGTTTTTACTGTGCCCTCATTTGCAAAGGACTCAGGACTAGAGCTGATTTCGCTCACTGAAAAAACACTTCCCTACAATCTTGATGCTATTTTACTAAAAGACCTCATCACTCAGGGTCTTATAAATCTTGTTCCTAATAGTGCCCGAGTGGCAAAACTGTCCGAGCTCGCGGCGCACCTTTGCCAACAGGCTTACGTTGAAAATTTGGGTTTTTGGAAATTAAATGGAAGTGGAGTTTCACAGAGCCAACAAGCTCAATATCAACAGGCGCAAAAGGTAGCCTTTGACTGCCGCCAGCAGCCCTTTAAGTATTTTGATTTTGATCAGAAAGTTCACATAAAACATATTGATCCCAACGTAAGGTATTTGGGCGGCAGCTCGCAAAATTTTAACGTTACCAGCAATTTCGAATTGAACGCTAATCACGCTTTATCAGCAAGCCTTAGGGAAAGTGCCACGGCGGGCGTTACGGTGGGAGTAAGGCTTTTAAAGCTTTTTCGCACCGGAGCTGGAATTGTTCCTCTCTTAAAGGATATTTTTAATGCCTCAGTCGACTATACTTTGAGTCAGGACTCGTCCCTCACTGATTCTCTGACTCAAAATCGAGGACATAGTGTATCTTTCTCGCGGGGTTTATATCTCATCGAACAACAGGCTAGTTTTGAAATAGTCGTCACTGAATACACGCCTTGTATTTCGATTTTAGCGAAAGAAGAAATTTTACGACAGCTTTTTGAAAAAGAAGCAGTTCATGTGCTGCCATTTAAAGGGTTTCATATTTGTGGGGATTCCCAAACCCAAAATATCTCTGTTGCCGAGACCTATTATTTTTTCTCGCAGCACTTTGCCTCGGGTGATCTCTTAGACTCCAGGAGCTTTGAAAATCGACCTTTTGTAATGGCCTTAAGAGGCGTCAGAGATTATTTCGTATTTTTAAATGTAAATAACGCAATTTTGGAAACCAATGACCTCACTAAGGCAGAGTCTGAAAAACCTAATCCTAAAGGAATTGTTATGAGCGGCATGGGTCTGTTCTCTCACCAACAACGAGCCTACCCCGGCATCTATTCCACCGTGACCAAACCCAGCCAGTTGCAATTTTTGAGCGAAACAAGCTTAAACTCCAAAGCCAAGGAGTTCTTTTCGGGATTAAACAAGACTCTGTCGCCTTGGACGCGTAAAGATTTACAGCCGCTTGAAAACAGGCTAGTAAACCGCTAGCGCCTATTCAAGTGCCTAGAAATATTACACTTACCTGTCTTTTCCTTCATTGGCTCATAGACAAATCGCCCTGCGGATACTATATTCACCGCACCCATTCATTAGGAGAAATTTTATGCTTCGGATTGTTACTTTAGCTATTTCTTTTGGCGTTTCTGCACCTTTATTTTTTACGCCAGCAGCGGCCGCTGAAAAAATTCCTCAGGTGACAACTCTAGTAATCACCGAAGAAAATATTCAGCGAGTTTTAAAATATCCCGCTGTTGTCGCCCCGGTGATTGAGGGTAAGTTAATAAGCGAAATTTCGGGCAGTGTTACACGCATTATAAAAAATATTGGCCAAAAAGTTAAAAAAAATGACGTCGTATTTTATGTTAAAAATACGCAGGCAGCGCTAAACTTCAACGAATTTGCGGTCCGCTCACCGGTGACTGGCGTTGTTTCAGTACTCGAAGTTACAGTAGGAAAATCCCTAGTTGTCGGGCAAAGTGCGGGAGAGGTGGTCGATCTTAGCCAGTTTCGTTGGCTTGTCGAAGTCCCTGCTAAAGATTTACAAAAAATAAATTTGAACCTTGAAGCTCAATTTGAATCACAGGGCAAAACCATGCGGGCAAAGGTTGTGGCGATTTCGCCAGTTGCCAGGGCTGCTACGGGGACTTCATTGGTCGAGCTAGCGCCTTTAGAAAAATCTCTTAAGTTAGTTTTTGGGACTGTGGGCAAAGCGACTATTATGCTCCCACCAGAAAAGCTGATCGCCATTCCTCCTGATTCCTTAGTCAAATTGAATTTAAAAAAATTCGTTCAGAAATTAGATGCCGAAGATCGCATTCATTTATTCGAAGTTCAAACTGGTGACCTCATTCAGGGTAGACAATTGATATTAAGTGGGCTAGCGCCAAAAGATGAAATAGTAGTTAAATCAAGTGACTTTTTAAAAGATGGCGACAAGATTGCCCGCGCACCCAAAGAGAACAGCCAACCCCGATGAGAACAGCCAAATGAGGTCGCTATTTTTACATCCTAAAAAGGTTTACTTTGCCCTGTCGGCTCTCGCCTTAATCGGCTTTGTGCTGGCGCAATTTTTGCCCGTAAGCCTTTTTCCTAATTCTAGTAAACCTGAGTACTACATTAATGTGAGCCTGGTTAATTTAACTCACAGCGATTTTTACAATGAGTATGGCGATGGCTTTCGGGAATCACTTAAAAAGCTTGAGGGCATTGATCATGTGACTGTTGAAGGAAGTGCCAACAATCTGAGTTATGATTTGGAATTCAAATGGGGCGTAGATGCTAAAAAAGCGGAACGCGAAATTCAGACGGCCGTAGAATCATTTCGACCAAGAGTTCCGTTAGAAATGCAAGACTTAATATCTTACGGTAAAAATTCATTTAATAATGCGAAGTATGTTGCGAGCATCTCTTCTCCCGATGGACAGCTTTCGACTCTAAAGAAACTCTTAGAACCCCTATTGGTTGGTCCTCTTAAAGCCCTCGATGGCGTGGAGTCAGTGGGCTTTCATGACCCCAATTGGACTAACGTATATATTACGATCGACCCCGAGTCGGCGGCCACCTACCACATCGACATCTTTAGGCTTAATAAATATATTGATTCTGTAATCACGCCCATCAGTCCTGGGCGCCTGACTTTAAAAGATGAAAGTTATCAGATTTTGATAAAAAATAGAGTTAAAGATTTTTCGGAACTTGAAGAATTGGACCTGGGACCGCTGGGAAAGCCAGGGCTGAGACTTAAGGATATTGCAAAAGTCGAGTTGCGTAATTCCCTTTCGGGTTCGAAAATTTTTAAAACGGACGGTAAAGCAAGTTTAATACTTGTCGTAGAACCAACAGACGACGCCGACCTCAAGGCCCTTTTTGCCAATATCAATAATCATCTAAAGACATCATTCTCTAAATGGCCTGCAGGCGTTTCCTATCGAGTGCTACTTGACCCCGGTATTTTTATTAATGCAGCCGTAAAAGATGTTTATGAATCCATGCTTTTCGGAGGAATTTTTGCAGTCCTTATTCTTCTTTTATTTGTAGGCTCTTTTAAACTTACAATGTTTTCGGCCATTGAAATTCCGATCTCTATGTTGCTTGCTTTTATACTAATGTATTTCTTTGGTGTCGGAATCAACCTGGTGTCACTTGGTGGCCTAGCGCTCGCTGCGGGCATGAATGTCGATGCTAGCGTTGTGATGGTTGAAAACATCTTACGGCACTTTGAGTTGAGCCTAAAAACCGGCAAATCTCGCATCGACATAATTTTGGATGCAGTAAACGAAGTTAAGTGGCCGATTATTAGCTCGACTCTGGCCAGTGTCATTGTCTTTTTACCTTTGTCTATGACCTCAGGAATTACCTATGCAATTCTTGGAGATTTGGCCAAAGCCGTGGTCTTTTCGCACGTCTTTTCTGCAGTAGTGGCTATTATATTAGTGCCAACGATTCGCCTTCAGATGATGAATGACTCCCACGAAACGAACCGCGTATCTCAAGCTTTTAACATCTATTACGATCGTTTTGTAAATCTCTATAAAAGGGCTCTAGGTTTTTTGCTATATTCTCAAAAGCGACGAGTGGGTTTTGTTGGGTTGATTTTTTTATTGGTTTTCTCAGTAACGGCATTATTATTGCCAAAAATAAAAAAAGAGATCATTGCAATTCCCAGCACAGATCTTTTGTATATTTCTACTAGCATTCAAAAGTCCGAAGACACCGAGGAGGTTTCGGCGCTTTTAGAACCCTACGAAAAAATGTTGCGAGATGAGTTAGCGCAGTACGTGGAGTTTACCTTTACTCAGATACATAGCAAAGATAGCGCCGGAATTATCGCGAAATTGAAGAGTAAGCGCGATATGGACGCCGCGATTTCTGCGATTGACAAAAAGCTTGTTAGCACACCGCTAGTGCAGTTTCGAATTTTTCCGTGGAATCCTTCGAAACTTCCGCTACCCAATCCCCCCGATTTTTCGGTGATGATCTCTGGTAAAGAAAATGCCCGAATCGAATATGCGGAGGTCCTACTGCGTGAGCTTAAAGGTACGCACCATTTTAGCTGGGTCGGAAATTCCGTCCGTCGAAATACACAAATTGTTCTGAACCCTGATTTTAATATTTTAAATGCTTTGAGTGCGAATCATGGGCCTAGTTTTTCTGACTTGGGCTTATTGGTGAGTACTTCAGTCCGCGAACTGGGTATTGGGCTCTTAAAAAATGGCGAAGATACCAAGTTTGTTTATTTAACCTTTCCCGACAATTGGTTTGCTACGTCCGAAGATTTTGCTTCTCTTCCGGTGCTGGCAGGTGAATATGTGCTTCCCTTAAGCGCCCTAACTGAAATTAAAATCGACGATGTTGTCACGGGTATGTTAATCAAAGATGACCAAGAAGTTACCCAAGTCTACGCTTATTACAATCATGATTCCAAGAAGAAAAAAGAAGCCCTTAATTTATCTGTAAAACAATTAATTGCGGATGTAGAAAAACCAAAGGATATACAAGTCACCGTTGAAGATTCAAATGTAGAAATCAATAAATCACTCAAAGGGCTAATGTGGGCCTTTTTAATTAGTTTGGCATTAATCGCATCTATTATTTATTGGCAATTTGAGAGTATTCTCGATGTCATCACCGTTAAGGCCGCCATCCCCTTGGGATTTATCGGAGTAGCGCTTTCTCTCTTTATTTTTAAAAGTACTCTTTCTATTAACTCCCTTTTAGGAGTCATTTTGCTATCGGGTATCGCCGTTAACAACTCGATTTTACTGGTCGCCTTTTTTAAAGACCTAAGGCGCCAAGGTCATCCATTAATTGAATCTGCGATTGAGTCAGCTGGCGTCAGGCTTCGACCGATTTTAATTACGAGCCTTACCACCATACTCGCCATGGCGCCAATTGCCTTAGGTTGGGGTGCCGGGGCTGAAGTACTTCAACCCTTAGGAATCGCCGTTAGTTTTGGAATGATTTTCTCCACGGGTTTAACTTTGTTTGTGATTCCTTGCCTTGAGGTGATCTTTGCACGCAAAAATGTCTAAGATTATTTTAATTGCCCTCTCATTTATTTTTTTAACACTTAGGGCGGACGCACTTTCGTTTTCAGAAGCTCTTCACGCGGCAAAAAAACATCCCGACGCAAAAATCGCTGATTTAACGTTAGAGCAAAGCCAGAAACAGACCCATAAATCCTATTTGAACCTCACCCCCTCAGTAAATTTATATACCAGTCAAATTGCCTCCCCCAGCCCGCGTGATTTTTCTGAAACAACTTGGGGTATAGGGACGACGCTTAATCTTTTCTCTGGACTAAGAGATTTCCACAGTATCCGTCAAGAACGGGCCAATTACCGCGCTGCCGCCGCTTTGAGACAAACAGAGATGTTGGAGCGCGAAATTACTGTAGGCCAGATCTATTTAGAATGTCTCTTCTACCAAACTTCAGAGTCCTCAGCTCTCGAGAGCCACAATGTGGGCAACCAGATCTCTGAAGTTGCCAGGAAAAGATTTGAACGAGGCTTAACCTCTAAAGACGAATACTTAAAACTCAGAGTTGATGCCGAGACGTCACAAGTTAAATATATTTCTGAGAAATCGAAAAAGGAAAATTGTTATTCTAATCTTAAATATTGGGTCGGCAGCTTTTCAAATCTTGATAATATTAGCTTGAAAGAGGCACCAAGTTTGCGGACATTAAGCGAATTTCCGATTAATCATCCCAAATTCACCTATTATAAAGATATCGTGGGGCGAGAAAAGTTTTATTCTCGTGTGCTACTCGCAAAAAATCTGCCTCAGGTGAATTTGGAGTATTCCCGAGAATACCAGCCCACAGTTGTTGATCCCATTAGTTTTTGGGCTCTTCGCGGAACTTGGACCTTGTTTGATTCGGGACAAAGTTGGATGAACACGCAAATTCAAAATATTGAGCTAGAGAAAGCAAGTGAAAAGTTAAAAACCGTTGAGAAAACAATTTTGCGCGACAGTGAGACCTTAGAGAGGACCTATCTGGACAATTTGAAGCTCTACAAAATTCTTGAGAGTAATTTGAGTCAAATTAAATCCACGTTTCGTACCAGCCTCAACCGTTATCGCGCCGGCGCCACGACCGCAAATGATGTGGCCTTAGATCAGTCTCGAGTTATAGTGGCGACTTACTCGCTGGATGACATGTGGCTGCAAAAACACTTGAGTTTAATTCGCTATCAAAATAGCCTAGGAAAATCAATAACTGAACTGTTACGATAACGGACAGGAAATTTATGAAATATACGCCATTAAACCGTCTGCCTGAGAATGCCAGCAGTAAAAACAGTTATAAAAAAGGTGACCTATTAGTTTTATTCGGAGAGCTTTTTAATCGCGGCTATGCCAATGGCCTTTTAGAAGAATCCAAAAAAAGAAATCTTGATGTCATTTACTCGACCGTCGGGCGCAGGCAAGACGGAGTTTTACGACCATTAAACGCCGAAGAATTAATTACTGCGCCTAAACCAATTCTAAATATTCCTTTAGAGGCAGGGTTTGATTTAGAACCGGCAGAGGGAGGCGCAACACCTACGGACTTATTAAAATCAGTAAAGATGGATAACTGGCAGGATTTTAAAATAAATTGGGATTTAGTGAAGGACTCTCAAGCCCGAGCTGAAGCCAGGATAAAAGAGAAATTTAAAATGTACATGGCTCAACTCGAAGCACATATTAAACCCAACCAGAATGTATTAATCGCGCATCTGATGGCTGGCGGCGTGCCACGAGCCCGAATTTTCATGGCCGTTTTAAACAATGTCGTTAAAGCAAAGGGCGATAAATTTATTAAATCGAGTGACTTTTGGAGTTCCGATCTCGGACGCCTTTCTGATCTCAATTTTAATGATGTGACCGCCAACACTTTTAGATATTTAGTCGAAGCCGCCGCACCCATGCGCGAAAAGCTTGAAAAATCAAATGGAAGTTTACGTTTTGCGGCCTATGGCTACCATGGCACCGAAGTTTTGGTTCAAAATAATTATCAGTGGCAAAGTTATTCGCCTTATATTCAGGGGTGGGCTAAATTGCTTCTCGAAAAATATTCGAGCGATTTTTTTGCCAGAGGGATTTCGACATGTGTTTATAATTGCCCAGAGATTCTCACCAATTCCTCGTCAATATTTCAAGGGGTTGAAGTTCCACTTTATCCCCTGCTTGCTGCCTATAAAAAAGAAGCCCCCACTGCGACCTACACCAAGAATCTGATTGATCGATGCCAGGCACTATTAAAACCAAATAGAACATTAGATGACCTCGTTAAGATTACCGATCATTTTTATTCCCTTAAAAACATCGTACAGAATTTTAATAAATTTGAAGTCTGGCCCCAGCATAATGAACAAACCCAGATGGAGGCCTTGGTCCAGTGTTCAAACGAGTTAATCGATATGCATCTGGACCCCAAAAATCTTATTACATTTATCTTAAGCGAAGAAATATTGAAGGGCACCGGTCGCCTGATATTGGCAGATTCATTCAAAATGAGACAACCTGTAGCTTGGCTTAACCACGATATCATCGTGAAACAGAACTTAGAGTAAATCCGCCTCGATTTTGCTAAAAAATAGATGACATGCTACCGATAGGCCATAATGGGAATGCTTGATCGCTATCGCAGAAAAGGGGGTTTTTTACAGCTTTTAAAACTCTTAGAAGGCTGTGCTCCCGCCAAACAAGCTCAGCTACTCGATGTTATCCAGAAAGAAGATGCTGACTGGGCCAGTTTACTCAAGAAGAAAATGTTATCCCTAGAAATTATCTTTAACTGGAAAGCTGAAACTCTTGCGGAATTTACCCACCTCTTGCCACCTAAAACTCTGGCTTATGCTGTAAAAAAACTTGGCCCTGATGCACTTCAAAAAGCTATTACTTGCTTTGCTCACACTAAAAAGCGCGAAATTGAGGACATCTTCAGCTCTTCGTCACCTTCTCCAGGAGAAATGCTGGCGGCGACGGGCAAAATCATTGAAAAAGTTCGCGAGCTCACGGATAATGGAACCTTGAAGTTTGAAAGGTTTGCCCCGGAGCTGACACTTGACGACGAAGCCGCATAAAAAACACCTAGTAACTCACCAAATTGTAGATCGTTCCATTTCACTTAATGCCTATTTGAGAGAAAATGTAAATTTAACCGAGTCGACTGCTCAGTTTCTAATGTCTATGGGGGCAGTTTATATCAATGAAATCCGCACTGACGGCAACCCCGATCTTAATCCCAATGATTATTTGAGAATTCATCACGAGCCCAAAAGATTTCCAGCGGATAAAATTGAGTGGAAAAATACTGTGATATTCGAAAATTCAGAATTGTTGGTGATTGATAAACCCTACGGAATACCTGTTCATGCGACTCTCGACAATAACCAGGAGAACGTGCTTCATTGTCTAAGCGAAGTACTTAAATCACCGCTTCTCGTCACTCATCGCCTTGACATCGGCACCTCTGGCCTCCTAGTTCTAGCAAAAAATGTACGAGCCCAACGAAATATTAATGAGCAGTTTGCGTTCAAAAAAGTCAGAAAATTTTACTCTGCTGTCGTCTTTAAGAGTGCCACTAAAGGCGTCACTAATGAGTTAGCGCTTGGATTTTACACTCATTACATGAAGCGAGACCCCAGGGCGCCTAAAGTTTTATCAAGAGAGGCCCAATTCAATTGGAAAAAATGCGATCTCGAGCTCGTAAGCTGCCAACCCGTCAGCGACAGTTTGTTTCGGGTGGAAATAGAACTATTAACGGGCCGTAGCCATCAAATAAGGGCCCAGTTTTCACTTCTGGGAAGTCCGATTTTGGGTGACATTATGTACGGCGGAGATTTTCATCCGGCACCAGATTACGCCGGTGAATTTTATTTTTTAAGCAGCACACGTCTTAAAATTTTTGATTTTGATTTTATTATCCCGTTTTCACTAAGGCCTTGCGTTCCAGATACGGCTTTAAAATCTCTCCCAGAAACCTTGATTTAAAAAAATACCGATAAAAATCGGTTTCTTCATTTTTATAAATAAAGAGCTCGTGCTCCATATCTTTTAATCTTTGAACTCGCTTGGCGGTAAATTTTCGGCCCTTCCGCACAAACAGATAGTATTTTTTATTTTTTGGTAGGTGAATGTAGACGCTAAAATCTAAAGGTATATCGGAGGCAATATCCTCGTGACTGACAATACAGGTCTTTCCATTTTGATCTTGTGTCAGTTTTGGCGTATTTTTTGAGTCGTTAAACGCAAAGAGCATCGTCAGTCGGGTGGTATCTTCTCCCATAAAAAACTTTTGCGCTGCTGCCAAAAAGGTCTGACGACTTACTTGACTAAACTCGACGGCAACAACTTCGCTAAAACTCAGCGTTCTCCCAAGGTTGGTGCATGTAAGTTTAACTTCTTTAATAAACGAATTTACAAGCTTAGTTCGTAAAAACTCAGCTACCTGCAAATCGAACACTAAAAACCCTGAAAAGCCTTCGGTCCTTACTGAGATCACTTCGGTCATAGTTATATCAGGATTCATTTTTAAGGCGATCATACCCTCGCGCCCAAATACTTTTCGAAAGGCCGGCCCAACAATTTGCGAGAAAAAGTCTTGTTTATCTTTTGGTTTACTAGCTTTCCGCTCAGTGCGTTT
>Ga0163151_10002756_pt1 | contig 26466 bp, 21 predicted proteins | sample OliLakLV19MP5IB2_FD_145596 | JGI IMG/M metagenome (GOLD analysis project Ga0163151, IMG submission 145596) | Freshwater microbial mat bacterial communities from Lake Vanda, McMurdo Dry Valleys, Antarctica - Oligotrophic Lake LV.19.MP5.IB-2 | ecosystem: Environmental > Aquatic > Freshwater >...
GCTATGCACCGTCACGGCGGTTATTTGGGAGAACGACCATAAAACATGCACGATTGGTTTCTCTAAGCCACCAGGCGTGATGGCAGATCTGGTAAATTCACCCACACAATTCCGCGAAGACCCAAAAAATATAAACCCTGCAAGGAGAACGATCGTGAGAGTTAACAGCTCAAATATTCCGGCAAAGAAGATTGTCATCGTTGGTGGTGTCGCAGGCGGGATGAGCGCCGCTGCCCGAGCAAGGCGCCTCTCCGAGGACTCAGAAATTATCGTGCTTGAACGAAGCGGACACGCATCATATGCAAACTGCGGATTACCTTACTTCCTCGGCGGAGAGATTCAGTCACAAGACAAGTTGATTGTGGTAACTCCTGACGCCCTCAGGGACAAACTGAATCTTGATGTTCGCGTCAACAATGAAGTCGTAGAGGTCAACGCTCAAGCGAAAGTCATATCTGTTAGACACACAATTACTCAAAAAATTTATCAGGAAAGTTACGACGAGCTAGTTTTGTCAGTGGGCGCATCCCCCATCAGACCAAACGTTCCAGGCATCGAACTTCCTGGATTATTCGCCCTGCGCAATATTGAGGATGTCGAATCGATTCAATCATGGATGGAAGATCAACAGCCGCGCACAGCAGTAGTTGCCGGTGGCGGATTCATCGGTCTAGAGATGGCCGAGCAGCTCACGCGCAGAGGACTTGAGGTCACACTTATCGACAGCAAAGATCAGGTTATGGCACCGATCGATCCGGAAATGGCGGCATTAGTTCACACTGAGCTCCGCAAGAATGGCGTCAAGCTTGTACTTGGCGAGCCAATAAAAGGATTCCGCGCACCGGACGAGGTGACCCAGACAGACACCGCTGTTCCAAAATCCTGTTGGGTGTTGGCCGGTAAACGCGAGGCGATACCAGCAGATCTTGTAATCTTGGGATTAGGTATAAGACCGGAAGTAACGTTGGCGCGTAATGCCGGGCTAGCAATCGGGGAGCGTGGTGGCATCCGCGTAAATCAACACTTGCAGACTAGCTCACCAAACATCTGGGCGGTAGGAGATGCGATCGAAGTGCGCAATCCAATTAGCGACACGTGGACGCTCATCGCGCTAGGTGGCCCAGCCAATCGGCAAGGGCGAATCGTCGCGAACAATATCTTCGATAAAAACGAAGTCTACAGCGGCACTATAGGCACGGCCATCCTCAGAGTGTTCGACCTGTCGGTGGCAGCCGTTGGCTTGAACGAATTGCAATTGAAGCTCGGCGCCATTCCCTATGAATCTATCTATCTGCATCCAAGTCAACATGCCAGTTATTATCCGGGTGCCGAGCGGCTGGACATAAAGGTGCTGTTCCATAATGAAACGGGTGCGCTGCTTGGAGCACAGGTAATAGGCAAGGAAGGTGCCGATAAGCGAATAGACATTCTAGCAACAGCCATCAAAGCTCGCATGACCATACGTGATCTGTCTGAGCTGGAACTTGCCTACGCCCCGCCGTTTGGATCAGCAAAGGATCCAATAAATCTGGCAGGCATGTTGGGTACGAATGTTCTGGACGGTTTGCTTGAGCAAGTACACTGGCATCAAGTGGAAGATCTGAACACCGATGAAATCTACCTGCTCGATGTTCGCACTCGCAGTGAGCATGCAAGAGGGCATATTGCTGGCAGCCTTCATATCCCACTTCCTGAGCTCCGAAAACGCCTGTCCGAAATTCCAACAGACAAAACGATTGTCACTTATTGTCAGAGCGGTCTGCGCTCTTATAACGCATATCGTTTGCTCAAACAGAAAGGATTCCAAGTCAGGAACTTGTCTGGTGGATACCTTACATGGAGCTCTATGCGTCCTTCGGAAAACAAAGAAAACAAGCGTCAGCAAATTTCACATTCAGCGTTGGCCAGGTAAATGTTCGGCAGAAAAACGAGTGAAAACATGAGCGACTCAACCACTGTTTCAAAAATCAAAGGAGTACCAAAACCTATGGACAGTGCAATCTGGTTCTTCGGTGTCATCCTACTCTACTTCGCGCTGCAGCTCTGGATACTACCAAAGCTCGGCATTGCCACTTGAATGTCTAAGAGCTGCTCGGTCGAGCAGAAAAAGGCACAACCGACGAAACAAGAAAAGAGCAAACCAGTTAACAATGACGAAAAGAGTCAAACCAACTAGATCCATCAGGTTTGCACCATTGTGCGCAGCAACATTGCTTAGTTGCAGTACCATCGCGTCGGCCGATAGAAGTCAAACAAACGACGTGACCGCGGATAGGTACACAGTAAAATGGGATGGTGCTCTGCGAAATGTTCACCAGGGATTGGATTATGGCGGCAAAATTGACCTTCCGCCGCTTGCGAAAATCCCGCATCTTTATGCTGTCGGCCCGTTAGAGAATCTACAAGGCGAAGTTACAATCTGGGACAGCAAGCCACTGATTTCGAGAGTGAAAAACCAGACACTGCAAGTTGATAACGACCTCACGGGAAAGGCATGCTTTCTCGTCTATGGACAAGCGCGAACCTGGGAATCAATCAAACTTGCATCGCCCTTGAACCTACCTCAAATTGATGACGCTATAAAACAGGCAGCAACTAAATACGGTATCGACACAGATCGCCCATTTCCATTTTTGATTAAAGGCTCGGTAAAGTCCGCACGATACCATGTGATGAATCGTACAGACTCAGCGCCACCAACGCCTGGTCCAAATGCGCACGAACAGGCGAAAGTACGTTATTCAATCAAAGACACTCAGGTTGAATTGTTGGGTTTTTACTCCGAGCACCACCAGGGCATCTTCACGCACCACAGTAGCTTTGTGCATATGCATGTAAAAACGCCAGACGACAAAGTAGCCGGACACCTGGAAGAGCTACAGCTGGAGCCCGGGGCGCTCTTGTTACTGCCTGATGGCTATATTCGCTAGGCACGTCCTATTGAACTTTGGCTGCCAATCGAGTTTTGCCGCCAAGCATCTTTTCCAAACCCGAAGTGTCCGACGGTGCCTCTGGTAGCCACGGAACGACGGCAACGCGGCTGCACAGATGCCGCACTTCGTTGATGTATGCCCTTTCGTTTTGTTGACGCGCAAGCAAAACGAGGTTCGTTGTCTGCAGCGGAGTGAGTGATTGATTGATAATCCATGCGAACGGATGAATATCCGCCCTGGAAAGATCTTCCTGCAGGCGCTTAGCCTCGTGAACCGGAGTGGCTTCCGGCAAAGTTACGATCAATATTCGAGTAAACTCCGCGTCTCTCAGTCGCGGCAAAAGATTGACCACCGAGTCGGGCATGTTGCTGGATTGGCGCAAGACTTCCTTGTGGTAAGCCTGAGCGGCATCTAGCAGCAGGATTGTGTGTCCGGTGGGTGCAGTATCAAGCACCACGAAGCCAGCCTGAGCTTTGGCCACTACATTGGCGAAACTCCTGAAGACAGCAACCTCTTCGGTGCAGGGCGAACGAAGATCTTCGTCCAGGAGCGCTCGCCCCTGCTCATCGAGGTTGCCGCCGGCACTTTGCATGACTTCGTCTTGATAAGCTTTGGTCTCCTCAGATGGATCAATGCGACTAATCGTCAAAAGAGGCACTGGATTCTCAATAACCCAAGAGATGTGCGCAGCCGGATCAGTGGTGCTCAAGTGAACGGGATGACCTCGACGAGCAAGTTCTACTGCTATTGCTGCAGCTACACTTGTTTTGCCGACACCACCTTTACCCATGGTCATGATCAGACCTTTTCCGGATTTCTCAAGCTCATCAACAACAGTCAGAAGCGGCGACGGCAGCTCATCGTTTGTTGACTGTTGCGCCTGAGCAGCTGTTGAAGGGTCCTGTTTAAACATGCTGCGCAGTGCGTCTACACCAAGCAAAGGCTTGGCACTGAGAGGAATTTCCTGCATCGGAAGCTTCGTCAATTCCTTCGGCATGGACAACACAGCAGCTTGCCCGCGAGTTGCAAACGCGGCCGCCACAGCATCGCCAGCAGCATCATTCTTCAAGACTCCATTCAAAACGAGGCACTGATTTGCAACACCAATCTCTCCCAACTCCGTACTTGTGTTTGCAGCCTCTCGCAATGCAGATTTCTCGGGGCGCGAAACGAGCACGAGCATCGTGCGAGCACCGTCCACAAGCGTACGAACAGATGAAGCGTAAATATCCTGCTGTTGCTGGAGACCAGCAAGGGGACCAAGGCAAGATGTGCCTGTGGTATTACCTTCGATAAACGTCGACCAGGATTTCGGCAAAGACAGAAGGCGCATCGTGTGGCCAGTTGGTGCAGTATCGAATATCACATGGTCATAGCTGGCAGTTTTTTCACCATCGCCAAGTAGACGAGCGAACTCATCAAAAGCCGCAATCTCAGTTGTGCAGGACCCGGAGAGCTGCTCTTCCATGCTCTTCAAACTTGCCTCGGGCAAGAGCCCTCGATATGGTCCGAGCAACCTCTCGCGATATTCGCATGCAGCCGCTTCCGGATCTATGTTGAGAGCATCAAGGCCGCCCACCCCGGGCACGGCTGTCGGAGTAGAGCTCAGGTCCACATGCAGCACTTCATCCAAATTCGAAGCCGGATCTGTGCTAACGAGAAGCACTCGTCGCCCGGTGTCAGCAAGCGAGATGGCTACTGCGCAAGATACTGAAGTCTTGCCAACTCCACCTTTGCCGGTGAAAAACATGTACTTGGTCGCTTGCTCAACGAGGTTCATTGAATGCTCCTATTAACGCAATGTCGGAAACGCCGTAGAGACACAATTTAGATTGCATACGAGTGATTAACAGCAGGACGACTTCTTGTCCGGTTTCTTTTCAGCAGTTTCGTCACAGCAAGCTTCCTCTTTCACCAGTGGACCGCTGCAGCAGCTGGAGCCTGCGGACTCTGGTTGTTCAATTGTAAATTTGAACGCGCTCTTGGGTGCTTCAATTCCTGCCATTTCTGCAAGCTTGTCTCGTTTAGGATAAGCCCCTTGCAAAACGATTTTTCCGTCCACAAGAACTAGAGGAAGGCAATTATTACCGTCTTTTTTGAGTGCATCGCTAACAATAGTGTTGCTGACAAAAGCCTGTGTATGTTGCGAAAGATTGTAGCGCTCAACCTCTATGCCCTGGCGCTTCAACCAGTCAAGATCAGCTGTAAACTCCACAAGAGCCGGATCTACACCTGGTCCACAGATGCCAGTTGAACAGCACATTGGTGGATCGAATATCTGAAGTTTCATGCTGAGCTCCTTAACGTACGACTATAGGACTGATTTGTCGGGTCTCTGTTCCTACCTGTAAACTTTCAACACTTGCTGCACTCCTTCTTCCCGATTTGCACTGATACTACCTCCGGTGCACAGCATGCCGCTTTGCTCTGACGAGGGAGCTTCGTGTCTTCGCCGTAAGTGGTCGCTTGACCGATAGTGTAGAACGCCTCCCAGGCAATTCCCTGCGGATCATGCACCCAGGTCTTGTCGGATTCCGCATAGCAACATGTGGTTTTCTCTTGTTCCAGAACTTGTTGCTTCGCCTCTTTGAGGCGAACAGATATCTCCTTCAATGATTCTTCGTCTTCGACTTGAATTCCCAGGTGATCGAGACCGGGTTGAGTCCCCCGCTTCGAAATAGCGAAATTTATGCGCGGATCATCAAGCATCCACTTTGCATAATCTTCTTTCTCGACGGACGGACCCGTGTTGAAGAACGTCGAATAGAACTGAATTGACTGCTGTAAATCAGCGACCGCAACGTGTACATGAAACCTTTTCATTAGCATTTACCTCCGTTGTCTGCACAACAATTCTCAAGCAAAAAAGCCATCAGTTTTTGCATATGCGCATAGTCTGCTGAATAGATGATCGAGCGGCTTTCGCGCCGTGAAGTGAGCAATCCAGCATAGGTCAGTTCCTTTAAATGAAAGGACAGCGTTGCCGGCGGAAGACCAAGCGCCTCGCTCAATTCACCGGCCGCCAATCCGGTTGAGCCTCGGCGCACAAGCAAGCGGAACACTTCCAAACGTGATTCTTGAGCCAGGGCAGAAAGTGCCCGGACTGCATCTTTGCTTTTCATATTTCCAATATAGTCGAAATGTCATTTAAACGTCAAGCTCGACCGATAAGTTATTCAGCAGTATTGGGTACGAAAATAGAGGGTACTATGCGAATCAAAGCTCAAACAGAATTTGCAAAGATGAGCAAACCCCTTAATCGTAGACTGGAGGTAGGTGATGAAGTCCCTGTTACCAATTCTTCGGTCGATGCTCATTCTACTAGGGCTGGCCTGCTTCGCTTATGCGGGTTTCGAAGGATATAACGGTGCCGCAAGTCCGAAATGGCCTACGAGTCGCGCACATATCGATGATGTTGCCATCAAGACCTATGACGACAAATGGGGGAAGGAGCATGAGCAAGCATCAGTTCGCTATCATTATTCGGTAAGCGGACGCACGTATGTTTCTGACCGAATACAATTTGGCTGGCAATCTAGCCCCCGATCAGACTCTGGACAAGATGTGCTGGCTGCTTTCCAAAAATCTGAAGTCGTTGCATTTTACAATCCAAGCAGTCCAGGTATTGCGTGCCTCCGACCGGGTGTTGACTGGCTCTTTGTCAGCACGATCTCGATTATGGGACTGCTGTGTATATTCAACAATGGGAATCGATCTGATCTTAGTTTAGGCAAGTCAACCAGCTACTCTCAATCCGTCCAAACGACTGCGCCACAAACCCTGCGGTTCTCATCAGTTCTTTTCTGGATTGCTTATATAGGGACTATTTCTCTAATCGCGCATCTCGTGTCCGGCGCGTCTTGGTTCGAATTGCATGGAATCCCACAGGCAGTGGTGTTTGTAGCAGTCATGTTTTTTGGTGGGCTCGGCTTTGTAATGGCGCAGTCAACCCTGCCGCTTATAGCTCTGTATTTCCTGAACTCTGGACATTTGGCACTGTCCGAAAAAGTGGGAAGGTTCTCAGTCGGAATGATGAAATTAATGGGTCCGGTGTCACTGGAAGCAGCATTTGCAGTTGGTCTGTTATCCGAGATTATGCGTGCTCGCTCGAAATACAAAGAGGCCCATTCTCTTGCAGCTGAGTCTTTGGATATCTGCGAACGTCATCGCGAGATGTCCGGCTTGCGTCCAACTACCGAGGAAGAGGATCGCCTGGCGAAAGTCATTAGCGAGTTCAAGAAAAATGACTTCACAGAGCCAATGTGCCGCGAAACACTTGCGTCAATTCTTTGTGATTATGGCAGGTATACTGACGCGCTCAAAGAGTCCAAGAAGGCTGTAGAAGCGTTTTATAAAACCATCAAAGAAGCAGAAAGCACTGAGTTCTCGCAAAAAGGGAGTGTGGGCTCCGGCATGGGTCTGACTGCCAGCGGCGCTGACCTTGCACTGGTCGCGGCGAAACAAACAAACAAAGGGCAAGCAACTGATCAGATCAGAGCAATGAAAAACGCAACTGCCAGTTGCCTTCAGGTCCAGGGACGAATCTACAATCAGTTGCAAATGTTGGACGAAGCAGAGTCAGTTCTTAAGAAGGCACTCAAAATACGACAGGAAGTCACTCAGAGTCCACCGTGGTACGCAGCTGCAGTGCTTAGCGAACTTGCACAAACATATTATTTGAACAACCATTTTGAAGAAAGCAAACAAGCAGTTAACCAAGCACTAGGATTGATAGAGTCGCAAACCAATCGCGACTCTGAGCTAGTTCTAGCGGACTTGTTCGTTTCTCAATCTAAATTACTACTGAACGCTGGAAGTAAATCAACCGAGGAAAAACTGAACGAGGCACTCAAGCTGCAGCAAAAATGGCTTGGGGAAGATCATCTGGACATAGCGGAAACGCTTATGTATTTGGGTCAGCTCCGCAAACGGGAAGGAAAGCTTTCTGAGTCCAGAAATTACTATCGGCGGGCACAGGAAATGATCAGTAAGTGGTCTGACACAGATCACCCACTACTTGGACGATTGGCAACATAACGCCTGCCGGTTGACGACAGATCAAACTGCCGCGCACCAAGTAACCATCAGAGATCATGAATCACTCTGGGCGGAAAGGCTGCTCGCAAGGCGTTCAGCACGGCAAGCACATCGATCACTTCCTGAGCAATTGCGCCGCTCACTGGACTTAAATGACCGGTAGCCGCAAAGACCATACCGATGATGCTAACAGCCATGCCACCCAAGGCACTCTGAAGGGCGATGACGCGCATTCGGCGACTGATGTGCATAAACTCGTCCACTTTCTCCAGGGAGTTGTCCATGACCACCACACCCGCCGCTTCCGCGGTCACGTCGCTGTTCTGCCCGATAGCCATGCCGACAGTGGCGGCCATCATGGCGGGAGCATCATTTATCCCATCCCCGACGTAAAGCGTTTTGGCAGCGGCTGTTTCCTTACGCACAATGGCAAGTTTCTCTTCCGGATTCTTCTGGGCGTGAATTTCGGTGATGCCCACCTGCTCTGCAAGGTAGCGCACCTCTGACTCGCGATCTCCTGACAAGATCATCACGCGTTCAAAATCATGCTTGGGTCCTAAGTGGCTGACAAAGGAGTGGCTCTCTGCACGCGGCGCATCGCGAAAGTGCAAAGCCGCAGCATAACGCCCATCAATGGCCACCATGCACTCTAGCCCACCGGTAACCGGCGGAAGCTGGTCGTCGCCAGCGATCTGTTGTGCAATCAGCTTGCTGCGACCAGTAACTTGCACCTGGCGTCCGGAAACAGTTCCGGTCAACCCATGCCCGGGTGGCTCGCTCACCCCTGTGGCCTCGGGCAGCGCTATCCCTTCAGCGCTGGCCGCTGCCAAAATCGCCCGCGCAAGCGGATGCTTCGAGTAGCGCTCCAGACTGGCCACGAGAGTCAGCACCTCCTTTTGGGTGAAGCCCGGAGCGATAAGCTGTTCGGTCAGCTTCGGCTCGCCATAAGTCAACGTCCCGGTCTTGTCGAAAATCGCTGTTCGACACTCGGCGATTTGCTCAAGTACAGCCGGACTTTTGACGATGATAGCGCGGCGTGCGCAAAGGGAAATCGAGCCAATAATGGCTACTGGAATCGCGATGAGCAGCGGGCAAGGCGTAGCTATGACCAACACCGCCAGAAAGCGAATGGCTTCGCCACTGATGGCCCAGGCAGCAAGAGCTACCGTCAGAGCCACCGGAGTATAAATTGCGCCCAATTTATCGCCCAGACGCCGCAGCTGCGGTCGCGTGGCTTCTGACTCGCGCATGACCTCCATGATCTTTGCGTAGCGCGAATCGGCAGCGCGCTTGGTTGTGCGGATGGTCAGAGCTGATTCTCCGTTAATCGCACCTGAGATCACCGTCGAACCGCAGGTCTTGGTTATCTGGAACGGCTCGCCCGTCAGGTAGGATTCATCCATAACGCCGTGGCCCTCGATCACCACGCCATCCACCGGGCAGATATCATGTGGATAAATCACAAGCGTGTCACCCAAAGCAACTTCTTGCTGCGCCACATCCACGATTTGCGATTCCTCTTTCCGGTGAGCGATGGAAGGCATCCGTTTAGCCAGCGCCGCCAGGACCGACGAGGCGCTACGCAACGCATAACTCTCCAACGCGGCACCGCCCGAGAGCATTAAGACGATAATCGAGCCGGCCAGGTACTCCCCCAACAAAACGGACGTAATAATCGAAATACCGCCCAGGAGGTCAGAACCAAAATCGCGCTTCATGAGCTTCAGCAGAAGATCATAGAGAAGCGGCAACCCTCCAAGAATGAGCGTGGCGAATAAGGATGCATTGTAAGTAGAAGAACTGGTATGGGCGCCGAAGCGAAGCAACAGATGCGCAAGGATGGCCAAACCGGAAAACACTGCGATGACCGTGGTCTTGCGTTGCCAGAAACCGGATGGAAAATTCCAGGACCGACCAGCCGGCGGTGCCAGACTCAGCTCAGGCCGCGCCACATTCTTTTGCCCACTAACAGGCGGGTGTTCTGGCAATTTAGTCACACTGACGATTCAATTCAATAACCCTGTCACGTTTATCTGCATAGCAAATACCGGATGATGTCACAGGCAAGTAATTTTGTCACCGCCATACCAACCTGATGCATTCGCAGATTCGATCCAGATCGAACTCGAAGGAGAAAGAATGGAAAGACCTGCAAGCGACGACAACAGCCCGACAACTATGATGGCACTTGTTTACCAGGGACCAGGATGCAGAGCCTGGGAAAAGCGCACCAAGCCGACAATTCTGCAGGAAACGGACGCCATCGTTCGGATCACTACGACCACCATCTGCGGAACGGACCTGCACATTCTGAAAGGTGACGTCCCAACCGTTACCAGCGGTCGGATCCTTGGTCATGAAGGAGTGGGAATTGTGGAGCAGGTCGGAACGAACGTCCTCGACTTCCACAAGGGCGACAAGGTTCTCATCTCCTGTATCACTTCCTGCGGCCGATGCAGCTTTTGTAGGAAAGGTATGTACTCACAGTGCCAAACTGGCGGCTGGATCCTTGGCAATACGATTGACGGCACTCAGGCTGAATACGTCCGAATCCCTTATGCCGATACAAGCCTTTATGCGCTAGCACCTGAGTCCGATGACGAGGCGATGACCATGCTCAGCGACATCTTCCCAACAGGCTTGGAATGCGGGGTGTTGAATGGGCAAGTAAAGCCGGGGGACATCGTGGCCATCGTGGGCGCTGGTCCGGTTGGGCTTGCGGCTTTGCTCACAGCGCAACTCTACTCTCCAGCCGAGATCGTGATGATCGATCTCGACGACAATCGGCTATCAATCGCCCGATCCATGGGCGCGACAACGGTCATGAACAGCTCGGACGGGAAAGCAGTCGAATCTGTTATGGCGATGACAAATAGCGCCGGTGTTGATGTAGCCATCGAGGCAGTCGGCATTCCTGCGACCTTCAACATCTGCCAGTCGATCATCGCCCCTGGTGGGCACATTGCCAACGTAGGTGTCCATGGCAAACCAGTGGAATTCCATCTCGAGAGGCTCTGGTCCTACAACATCACGCTGACTACGCGCCTGGTGGACACGGTCACAACACCAATGCTGCTCAAAATAGTTAAGTCCGGACGGCTCGACGCAAAGAGGCTCGTTAGCCACCGATTCGAACTATCGGAAATAATGAAGGCTTACGACACATTCGAGAACGCCTCCAAGGAACGCGCGTTGAAAGTGGTGCTCAAGAACGCGAACGCAAGCAGTTGAGACTTGCAGGAATGCAAAGTCCAACAGAACCATGCATCGATAAAGAATTGATATTGCAAGCCAAACACCAACTCACACCGAGCAATGAGCGCACCATCGAGCTTTTGGAAATGGATGCACAGCAATTGAAGCTAAGTGACGACAGCTTTGACTTGGTCGTGTGTCCATGGGTGTTGCAGATGGTCAATGATCCCAATGAAGCCGTCAACAAATGAAGCGGGCAGCGCATAGCACTGTCCCGACACTAGTTGCCTTGGCTTGTAATGGATGTTTTCACTACTTCCACCGGGCAAGGGGCTTGCAGCACCACTTCCTGAGACACGCTTCCGAGAAACAATCTGCTCATCTGCCCGTGGGGGCGGGCTCCCATCACCAAAAGTCCGGCTGGCCAACTATTGGCTACAGACAAAATCGATTCGCCCGGGTCCCCTTCACTGAATTCAACGGTCACTCTTTTGGCGCCAACTTTCGATCCCAGATTACTGGCATTGCGACTCAAGAATCGCTCGGCAGCCTGCTTCCGTTCTGTTCGTTCGGCCGAAAATTGGTTCAACCTGAGAGCGTCAATGCCATCTGAATATTTTTCAACGACTGGTGGGAGCACCAAAAGCAACTTGAACTGCGCTTCTTCAGGCCAGCTAAGGTTCATGACCCAATCAAAAGCTATTCTCGACTGCACAGTGTCATCGATAGCAACTAACACGTGTTTGTCGATTCCGGGTCCAGCACCGTTGCCTTGCTGACCTCTTGCAATCAGCGTTGTGCACTTTCCATAAATAAGCACGGTCTGAGATACGCTGCCCAAGAAAAAGCTTGGTAGCCCTTGCCTGCCTCGGGAGCCTACGACAACCAGATCAGCCGGCCATTCATCCATCCGTTTGAGAATCAACTCCTTGCTGTCACCCAGAACAGCTTCCGCTTCTGCTCGGCAGTGTGGAAACTTCTTCTCAAGTTCGGCGGCAATGTCGGCAGTAAACTCCTGCGCCGCCTCTAGCGCGGCGTTGTCAAACACCCTCGCTTCCTCCCGCTTCATCACGGCAAAGATCGGCTCGACAACACAAAAGACCTTGAAGGTGCTTCCTGCCATCCAGCTCCGGTTGAGCAGTACATCAACAGCTACATGCGAGTGCGGAGAATTATCAACTGCTAATAAAATTTTCAAAGCTAGATCTTTAGATGGATTTCTTGTTGAAAGTCAAAATTTTCAGCGGTCCGGTTTGCCGACGAGCAGCAGACTGATGGTGGGAGGAAGCCTCGTGCGAACCAAGACCGACAATTATGCAGCGACCGCCATCAACTTTGCCGTACCTTGGAAAATTCGAGCAACCGCTGCATTACTGTATGGTCCACCAGTTTCGTAGCAGTCAAGTCTAACAGCATGTTCTTACCAGTTCCCAGCTTGAGTAGCTGACCCTTCAGCGAGATAAAGTTGGAGAAAATTAGTGCGTCTTTTACTTCCACGATCAGATCTCGGTTTTTGCCTTGAATGACCGTGACGCGTGCCTTGAACAGGCTACGCACCGGAGCTCCTCTCAAGATATGCAGAACGAGCTTGCAGCAGATGCCAATGCTTACGCCGACCAGAAGGTCAGTCATCAAAGTAGCCAGAATTGTTGTCACAAAGATGAATAGCTGGTCTTTGCCTATCTCATAGGCCTCGATGAAAACTTTCGGCGAAGCTAGCCTGAAACCGGTAAAGACAAGAAGAGCGGCCAAGGCTGCCAGCGGAATCTTATTAATCAAAGCAGCGCAGAAGACAACGGCGGCCAGCATAAAGAGGCCATGAAAAAAATTAGCCCAGCGTGTTTGCGCACCATTGGCAATATTGGCTGTGCTACGAACAATCTCCGCAATCATCGGCAACCCGCCAAACATCCCAGAAATAGCACTGCCAAGGCCAATAGCGGACATGTCGCGACTCAAATTAGAGCGCCTGCGGTAAGGATCCAGTTGATCGACGGCGGCAGCACTGAGCAGGCTTTCGATACCCTGCACAAGAGCAATGGAAACAACCGACAACCAGAAAGCATAAGCGCCGATCATTCCGAAGTTCGGAAAAGTTACGCCTTCCACGGGATTGTTCGGAAGTGATACCAGAAACTTAGGCGTCACATCGATGTGATGCCCAGCTATAACATCATGATGCGCATGGGCTAAATCGAAGTATCCGCCCAAGCAAATCGACACGATGACGACGATTATAGGAGCCGGTATGCGCTTTACAGCCTTGTTGCTGATCATCCCGTGCATGATCAGAATGATTAAACTGACAAAGCCAATGCAAGCAATCTCTGGATTCAGATGCGCGAAAATCTGGGGAATGTTGGCAATCAGTTGCAGCGGTTCGGAAGCGGGCGGCTTTACGCCCAACATCAAAGGCAACTGCTTCGCCATAATAATTATGCCAATCGCGGACAACATGCCGTGAACAACCGTCGATGGGAAAAATTCGCCTAAGTCACCTGCTTTTAGCTGTCCCATGATAAACAGGGCAATCCCGGCTACCACAATTGCTGCCAAAGTTGTCTGGTAACCCAAGGCACCACCGCCGAGGCGATCTACCGAGGCAATGATTACGACGATGAGACCGGCAGCTGGTCCGTTGATGGTGACGAAAGAACCATTGATCTGCGAGACGATAATGCCGCCAACTATTGCCGAAATAATTCCGGCCATCGGTGGCACACCAGATGCAACCGCGATACCCAGACAAAGTGGCAGAGCAATTAGAAAAACAATAAGCCCCGACACCATGTCGGTTTTCCAGTTCTGCGAAAGCCCGGCTAGACCATCCTTTGGCACAACAGATACACCAGGCGTCCCAGTCCCGGAGTTGCGTCCGGCGACATCTGCTTTCTGGGTCTCTGTTATTTGCATCGTATTCCTTGACCGTTGAGATTCCATGCCTGCATTGGGACTGTGCTCCCAAGCGTTATTCGATTGATAGCTTCAGCCGATGGACATGAATCAAAACTACCAAGGCAATGTTCGTGATTTGTGATCGGAATTGTGGTGGATTTGTGATCGCCGTGGCGATCCGGCTGGAAACCGCATATCTCCGCGCCTTCCAGAGTGCTCCAAGTAATTTTTCTTGCTTCCCCAATTCGCTAGTAACTGTAACGGTCGCGTTATGTTGCCAGTTACTACGTAATAATCCGATTGCTACCAATCCAGCATTCGCCTACTATCTTTTGCGTCTGGCAGGAGAGCGCGCGTTGAGAAAACTGCTAACCTCATTGTTTGTGCTGTCGCTAATGTCTGGCACTACAGCCCAGGCGTTGCAAATGACTGCCGGCTGCGAAATCAGGAAATGCACCAATGGAATGCCTTGCGCGGATCAAGACTACGCGGAGCAGCCGCTGCCCTCAGGCAGCACCATTCGAGGGTTGTCGCTGAGCGGTGCCGCTCGCATGAAACAGATCGACGGTCCAGGCACTGCAGTCTGGCAAACCAAGAAACTGAGTTGGACTCGACGTTATAAACTGGAGCAAGGCTGCGCTTTAGTACATGCACAACGTCCGGTTATGATGGAAGCCGCCCGTGCTACAGCTTTTATTGATAGTGGCACATCGGCTGTGATTCATACTGATGGACCAGCGACCAGATTCGTTAACCTAACTGACCACCATAAGAATGGCATGACCGTGGTGTTCGGAAATCACTATGTCGATCTTGATCCCGGCTTCGAACTCGTTTTGGTAAAGGCCGGTAGTGACAGTATCAAAACGATTGCCATCCACGAAAGTATTGGCTGGCGTGACTTACAACAGATTGAAAGCGATGGCCTTGCTATATTTGTGTTCCGTGTTTCTGCAGCCGACATCATGGACAAATGCAAGATTTACCGACAGCTGGATCAGTCTCCGCTAAAGGGGGACCAGACACTCAAAGAACAATTGCTCAAGGGTGTTGCGGCACTAGAAACAATGCATAACAGAAAGAAAGGTCCATTCAAGTTGGACCCCTTTCATTACGGACCAGACGAAAATCAGCAAACTGCAGCGAAAAGCCAGCCGTCTTGATCACATAGCAACGCTTATTCAGCAAGCTGGCAAATTCCGTCTGCTTTAATGGTAATGACCGATCGATTGGCGGGGACATTATCATGGACGCAGGAACTCAGGAAGAAGAAGACCTATTCACGGTCAATCGTTCCTTGTTGGAAGAGCGGTTCTTCTTGGCACTAGGACTTTTCGGTGACTCGATTGCCAATAGCAATGGCACCGAAGGGCAGAAAAACCTGATTGGTGCAATCGCTAAATACGATCAATCCCCGTTGACCCTTCACGAACGCGCCTTGCTTTACAAACAGATTCTAGATCATTTCGGCATAGATCCGGCCGCAGATAATCACACGGCTAAAGTACCGTCCGGTCCTCCTACTCAGCCTTCCAATGACACATCCGTAGCTTTGCACATTCCTCACGTTGACGAAAACATTTGACTACAGTCAGTGGGGAGCTGCGGTCCAAGGTATATTTGATAGCCTGAACAAAGCTGTCGGACGTCATTCAGTTTTTGCAGTTAGCTGTTGCACAGCCTCCATATAGTCACCATCACCATATTTTTCTGTCCGTAATCCAAATGCGGACTGCCTGTCGAAGACATGCATTAGAATTACTTTTGCGGCGGCAGTCTCAACTGCAATTCTGTCCGCATCCTTCGAAAAAATGATGTCAGTTTGATCACTCACGTCTGGTCCGTATGATCCACGATCTTTATAACTGAGCTTGCCAGATAGGCGCAGCGGTGATGTCTCCATCAAGCATCCGTAAAACATGCAACACTCGAGAAATGTGCCTTGCAGCGAAGGGTGATGATTGTCCGTCCAATAGAGCGGTACATCGCTATGGTTGGCTCTGACATATTCCCATGCCGAAGCAAGTGGAATGACCGGAACATGATACTTATCCGCGACTTGAAAGAAACCTTTGTATGATTGCCACCAATACTTTGGATCATCAACGTAAGTTTCTACCAATACGGGCGTGGCGCCTACTTGTCGAATGACTTTGTCAAACACACTGTAATTCTGCTCCAACCGGTCCGGCTCATTTCCTGCTATCGCCGAGCCCTCGAAGAGGACGACGTAATCCCATGGACCATGTTGCCTGATCATCTTCATCGCAGTGCCTTCTTGAAGAAAATCGTCCAGCCGGTAATTGTTACCATAGACATAACCGACTTTCATCGGTCCTGCTCCCGCGGACGTTGCCAAATCAGCAAACATTTTTACGCCGTTACGCCAATAGAGAAGGCTATTTCCGATAAATAGAATTTTGTGCTTAGCACCGGCATCGTTACGCTCTAAACCAGCGGCTGGAGGATATGCTTCCCACAGTTTCGGTTCTCCTAGCCGAACATTGCATGAACTTGAGAAGAGAATGACTGCGAAACCAGCTAGGGCCATCGCATACACAGGTCTGCAAATTTGTAGAAAACGCATTACTTACTCTTGCGACGACACCTCGATTCTACAGTGCGTCGGGCGTCCGATGAATGCCATTTCACAAAAAGCGGTGATCATTGTTATCGACAAAGTTGAACGAAACGGAGAGCTCAGACTTGGGCTGACTTGGGCTCCTTCCAAGCCCGGGTACATTGTTGCCAAACCAGCGGAGGTGCAGCATCCGCAAGGTACTGCTTCAAAAGTCCTTGAAGAGTTGGGCATTGGTCTGTCCCAAATTCGCCCTACAGTAAATCACGTCATTGAGAACGGGGAGGGATGCATTAGTGTCACTATCGAAAAGTCAACAAGTCCGATGCGCGACATCTACTTTGCCGAAAATTGTGATCGGGACTTAGCTGGCGCCGCGTACCAAAATCTGAGTAGTCCTATTAAGTGCATTCATAAGATTGCCGAAAATAGACATTTTCGGCACTGTTTCGAAAAATACAAATTGGCTTTGAAAAGACAAATACACCGGAGACCGCAGAAAGTCCTGCGAACCGCCAAAAGACTCTAAAAAGGACAAAAAGAAAGGAGAACAAGGGGAGGCGTTGGCGCCTCCCCTTGTTTCCTAACTACTGCCCTTCTTCCATCTGTGAAGGGCTGGACTTTGTGGCGCCAGACCCTTTTTGCCCAGTTACAAAAATGAGCCTGTCCGGCAACGTTCAGAGAATGGTCAGGCTCTGGTGACTAGTCTTCATGGACTCGCTGCCATAGCTCAGAAGCAAGTTCGTCGCAGCTCTTTTTCACCGGAAATGTTTGGCCCATAGACTTAGTAAAAACGCACCAAACTAGCATTTTAAGGTCTTCTTCGGAATTGCAATTCTTGCACTCCTGATTAATTGCTGCTACCTCTGATGAGTATTCGTCACTGGGCGCCCCGAGGCCGATGAGTCCGCATGGATCGTGACGGTTGAACAGTTCGAACCAATCTTCGGTTCGATCTAGATCGCCAATACTTCTCGATCCAGGTTTTTTCATGAGTGCTCCTATCTCTAATCATAAAGGCATTAACCACGTATTTCACTATACTGTTACTTCTGACCAAGGTGTCAGAAAAATTTTTGCCTAACGTAGATAAGGCTGGCTCAATAAATGAGCCAGCCCCAAGCATACCTTGATCTCGCTTTTGGACGAATTCTGCCGCCGAGTTACGCAGCGGACATGTTCAAAGCAACAACCGATTTACTTCTTCTTCCAATAGGTACGGGTCACACCGTCGCCAGAGATTATTACAGTGTTCCCGGTTCCCGGATCTACCACCTTCCAACCAGTGCCGCCGGGCTTCGGGTTTGGCCCCGCATAATTCTCCTGCGTGACGATTTTTTCACTGTCTCCGGGTGTCATTCCATCGCGCCGGAGATTTTTTTCGATCTTATCTGCCTGATAGTCGATCCCATTGATATTAGTCACAGGTCCCTTGTCTTCGCCCGAAGGGGTCGGGTTCGGAGGACCGAACGGGCCTCCTGGTTCCCCAGGGGGCGGGAGAGGGATATTATTCCCCTTAGTTACAGTTACAGATTTACCTCCACTCGGAGTCCCCCCTGTTACCGTTACGCCCGATCCAGCACCTGCGTTGAAAACAGGGCTGCCGGCACCTCCAGTGGAAGGCGTCGGGCCATCGTTACGCAACCCGGTGCCTCCACCGTTTATTGGACCCGTATTACGCTGCCCCCCGAAAACCGTCGTTCCGTCTGGATCGGTGAGATTCACCGCATCATTCCCGACGTACGCATACAGGTTCATGTCGCCTGCTGAATAACCGATGGGATCTGGCTGCAAGAAGCGACCGAGCGCCGGAGAGTAATACCGTGCTTTGTAGTCATAGAGCGAGAACTCAGCATCATACTTCTGCCCAGTGAACCCGAAGGTGCTTCCCGTAAGCGCCGGCGTTTCTCCGAACGGTGAGTACTGGTACTTGTTCGTTACAACGCCACCGGAATTAGATTGAGCAATGATCGATCCCAGTCGATCATGATGATGGAAGGTCAGCGTGCCAGCTAGCGCAACTGAGATCAGCACTTCGTCCGCACCCGGTCCGCGAATGTACCGCTTCAACAGGGTTCCGCCTCCGTCGTATTCGGCGATCACCTCGCCCAGGTCATGCAGGTAGTTGGTCGTCACGACGGTAACGCCATCGTCCACCTCCTTTTGCGCCTGCCGGTTAAGCGGATCGTACAGATACGCGTTAGTAAACGACGGACCGTCGGCTTCCACCAGCCGATTCAGCACGTCGTACGTGAAATCGTTGACACCATCAGTGGTGAGGCAACCATTGGAATCATACTCAAACGGCAGCACCACTTGCGGGTACTGGTTGAGATTGTTCGGTGGCGCGTACACCGTCATCTTGGTCGCCAACGGATTCCACAGGTAGGAGTCATCGCTTGCAGACAGGCTCCTGACCTGGTGCACATTGTTGTAACCAAAGGCAAACGAAACTGTGCTTCCCACGAAGCTATGCGTGAGCATGCTCAGATCATCATTGAGCCAGTAGCTGTAGCTGCTCGTGGTGCCATTCCCATGAGTGGAGCCGATCCGCCGGGATAGCGCATCGTAATCGAACTCAACAGCCGCACTCATACTGCCGTTCAGGTGAATGTCCGTCAAGCGATTCAGTTCATCGAATGCGTACTCGGCGAAGTACGCGTCCGGCCAGATCAACTTGGTGCGGTTGCCGTTCTCATCCAGTTCATAGATGACGTCTTGCCCAGTCGGATTCACCTGCTGCAACAACCGGCCGGCGGTGTCATACAAGAACTCGTAATCCCCACTTGTCGGGTCGGCCGTGGTGGGCGTGTTCAGGTTCAGCAGTCGACCAGCAAGGTCATACGTCATCGTTTGCAAAGGCATCCCTGACGGCTGGCGCGTCTCCAGACGGTTCAGCGCATCGAAGGTATTCGTGATCGTGTCGGCGTTACGAGTGCGCTGCGTGAGAATGTTGCTGTTCTCATCGAAAGTGAATTCCTCAAAGGACGCATCCGGATAAACGTTCTTAACGAGCCTGTCGAAGCCATCCCACTCGAAGGTCGTTGTGTTGTTGTTGGCGTCTTTCGTGCTAACGAGACGACCGTTTTCACTGTAAGTGCGCCGCTCGGCTGCCGCCGACATTGGATCGGTAACGGTCTTGACCTGACTGATTTCATCGTAAGCAAACAGCCAGGCGCGGCTCTCTGCGTCAGTTTTGGAGATCAGCCGCCCTAACGTGTCGTAGCCGAAGTTGAACTCCTTGTTGACAGGATCGGTGATGGTCTGCAGTTTTCCACCAGGCTGATGCGAGTACGAAACCGTTTGCCACGGGTTCGCTGCATCGCTAGTTTCTCGCTGAATCGACGTCAGCCAGCCGTTGTCGTCGTGGTTGTAGTTCGTCACGAAGTCGAACGGCGTGCTTTCAGTTCGCTGCGTCAGCCGCCTTTCATCGTCGAACAAGAAGGTTGTGTCATTGCCCCGGGGATCCGTAACCAGCGTCCGGTTCCCGACGCTATCGTAATCAAAGGCCGTAACAAGATTCAGCAGTCCCATGCCATAATCTCGCGTCCAAGAAAGGAGCACTTCAGTCCCAGAATCGTAGACGAAGAAGTCGACGATGCCAGTTTCATCAGTCCGCGTGAGGATTTGGCCTCTGGCGTTATAGGTGAAGGTGACGGTCGGCGTTTGCGCATTCACCACTGGCCTTTCGATGGTCAGCAGCGTTCCCTGCGTTACATCGTAGGTGTTCGTCGTCGTGTTGCCGCGCCCGTCCTCCGCTGTTTCCACCTTGTTCCAAAGTGGGTCATACGTGAACGTTTGAACGACGTCCGTAAGTCCACTGCCTGGCTTGCCGATCCACGTTTTGGTCAGCACGTTGTTGAATTCGTCGTAGACCCATTCAACCGCATTCTGCTCAGGGTAATCGGTTCGCACGAGCCGATTCAAACCGTCTCGCGTGTACTCTGTCGTTTGCCCCAAGGCATCGATGTCACGCAACATAGATCCAAGCTTGTTGGAATAAATAACACGGCTGTTTCCCAAAGGATCGATTTCCTCAGAGCGCCGGCCCGAAAGGTGATACGTGTACAACCCCGTATTTGCGCCTTCCTGTGCTTTCACCCTTCCCAGTGAATCGTAGAAATTGGTCACCAGAGCAACCGTAGGATTCGCCGGAAGGAACATCTTTGTCAGTTGTCCCGGGAATGCGTACTGATAAGTGATGTCTTTTCCTTCAGCATCGGTGAATGCTGTGAGATTCCCAGCACCATCGACAGTGAATGAAACCGACCGCCCGTTGCCATCGGAAACGCTGGTAAGCCGGTCGCCGGTGTAGTTGAACGTAAGAGTACGTCCCATTCCGGTTGTGACAGTACTCAATTTCCCAGTGGAATAGGTGTACGTACGTGTGACACCTGCCGGTGAAATGTAGTCGGTTAGCAAGCCATCGACGTCGAATTCCCAAGTTTCCTGCTGCGGATTCTTGGAAGTGAAGGTCCCGTCGAGATTCTTGACCATCGTGTCGGCATAGCCCGGCGGCGGATTGAACGTCCCATCAATGAGCTTGATGAACGTGCGGCTCTCGCTGATGTCATTTAGCGTGATTGCGTTGTCCGTCATCTGGTCCATCAGCCAGATGCTGCTCATTGAAGCAATCAGAACCTTAGTAAGTGACGGCGAACTCGCCAGCGCCAGCTCCGTGAGGATATAGCAGTGGGCAATAACAGTCGCCGCTTCCTTCGCCGAGACTTCACCAGTTGCCCTCAGCCCGTTGCTTCCAGCGGAAAGATTGGTCGCGAAGTTGTGCGTCCAGCCTAGTCCCAAGGGCCCATCAGTGAAGCGGTTAGACGACTTGTAGTGCCTCGAGAGCTCGAGCGAATAGGGGAAGTCACCCGATCCCACCTTGAAGTCAGCCCGGTCATAAACGAAATCGCCCGAAAACAAACCGATTGGGTCAATGGTTACCTCCTCGCCGCCTGCTCCCTTAACGCCGGTAGTCGTGCTTCCCGGCCCGTTTTTAGCGCCCTGTTCGGTTTGTGAACCCGACTGCGGCAGTCCGGGAATACCACCCAGAAGGTGTCCGGCGAGCAGGCCGCTCATGGCCGTGCCGTCGATTTCATGCCAGCCACCGCCGACATATTGTTGAACCTGGGTGGCGCCATCCTCGTGGATAACAAGACGTTTCCCGCCGGCAATAGCGCTGTCCAGCGATGACAGCAAGCCAGTCCAGTTCGTTAGCTGACTACGGACATTGGCGCCGGTCGTCCAGTTAGCAGATGTCCCATCGAAGATTTTCTGTCCGTCTGCAATGGCACCCTCAATCATCCGTTGAGTGTTAATGCCGGTCACGGGCAGGTTCTGCTGCATGATTCCGGCTTCAAGGCCATTGACGATGAAGGAGTTAGCAGTGTAAACCGCATCAGCTGCCGCAGTGTCGCCCTTTCGGCTCACGAAGGCATTGCTTACGCCCACGAGATCGAAATATGGCGCTTCTTCAAATGCGCTATAGCCGGCGATGCCACAAAAGTGATACCAGTAACTCGTGGTGCTAGCTATGGCGTTGTAGATATCTTCAATCTTGTTCCCCTGCGCATGATGCATGTGGAAGAAGACGTACAGGGACTCTCCGAGCGTGCTTTCTTCCGTAGCGGCAGGGTCAGCCGCAAGATTGTTCGTGAGAAGCTGCCTGTGGTGATCGACCATAGCCTGTGACGTGCCGCCCCAGCAGTTCCCGAGCAGATACGTGCCAGGCGCCCAGACGTACTGCTCCCAGACTTGGTCTACGAACGAACTGAAGAACGGGTGATATACCTCGAACTGCAGTCCCATATACTCGTTTGGAGTGACCGGGTCACCGACTGCTACGAGCTCGCCATCCAGCCTGAGCTGGGGCACATCGGCGCTTGTGAAGGTTAGCGTCAGCCGCTTTCCATAGATTTCATCGCTGAAGAATGACTGGTAAAAATACACGTTGAACGAGCTATCGAACAACAGGGCCGAGTAAAAGCCGCGGTAGGCATCCGGGACATCGGTCCAGATTGTGGTCGGATAGGCAGGAACCTGGTAAGGAAGCGACGTCTGGCGCAGTTCCGTACCGACGGCAAGGGGCTCGATAGAGCGTCCGCTTACGATTTCGTCCATGCTGGCGGCGAAGTGATTCTGCTTAATCTCGTCCAGCAAAGTTGTGGCATAAGCTGCAAACGAACTGCGGACGTTGGCGGTGTTGAAGTTCTGCACGTAGTTGGCAGTTACCGTAGCACCGCTCTGGGCATCGCTTACCAGAGTCGTTTCATTGAAGCTCAATACGGCACCAATATCGATCCCGGCCGTATCCGTATAGGACTTCACGCTGGGGTCAAAAACATAGTTGATGCCGTCGATCTCGACCTGGACCCAGATATGGTCCATATCGATGTGCTGAAGCACGCCCATGCTGTATGTTGCCGCGTACGGAATTTGCCCAAGAATCAGCAAATCCTCGGAAGCATCGAAAACAGTAGTTGAGTCACTACCCAGCAGGTTTTCGATCTCCGCCTTCGTCAGGCGAATGGTGCCAGCAACGAAGTTTGCCGTATATCCAGCAGCGCGAAGTAAGGCAACCATCAAAGAAGCCTGCTCGAAGGACCCGCCCTTGCGGTCGACCAGCGTTCCGAATGCACCTTTCTGCAGCCCCCACATTGGGACGAAGTCGACGTTCGAGTAGACCCATTCGTAGATGAGGTCGACGTTGTTCTTGAGCGCGGCAGCCAGTTCCGCAAATGAATCCGGGCCTGGCACCGTATCAGATGCTGCCATCAGAGACAGTTGCGAATCCGCACTCAGCAGCGAGTCCGACGCCATGAGCGAGCGCTTCTTGGCTCGGAAGATGTTAGCCGGCACCTCCCGCTTGTCCATAACCTTCCATGCATCCTTCGGATGCGGCGGTTTTGCAGGCTTGGTGATTTTGGTCTGCCGGCTGTGCGTGTTGTCGGTAGGCGCGAACTTACCGAGCTTTGCTTTTCCGTTGATCATTTTGAATTCTCCGAGGTTGCCATCGCCAATGCGATTGGCTGTGCAAATGCGTGACCCGCGACATAGACAAGTCGCGAGCCAAAGCCGGGCGTTACAAGTTGTGGCGCCCGACTGAGTTGAGAGGCGTATTCAAGTGAATAAACCTAGCTGGTTAAATGGCATCTGGTCACGTGTCGCCATCTTGTTCTAAGCACGCGTTTATGGTCCAAGGATCGCCATTTTTAGCGCAATCAGGGTAAACCTTGTTGGCATAGGACGGCGCAACGGCCGCCTTTGCGCCAAAACGCAGTGTCAATTAGTCGTCCATCCCATCATGACCAATCTGATGTTCTTAGCGGCAGCCGCAGTAGTAGCCAATCCGGAAAACATGTTGAGTCCGATCGTCGTGGAGATGATGTCGGTGGTATGAGTGGCTACAAGCGTTCCATCTAGATAGAACTTGATACTGCCATTAGCAGGACTCGCATCGATCAGGAATTCATAGATGGTATTCGCGGCCACAGCAACCGAAGTGACTGTGACGGTTGGACCGCTGCTGTCCTTGGTGGCACATCTCCAGAAAGCTGTTCCGTCGGTACCCGGGCAATATCTGAACTCTGCGTATCGCCCTAGAGGAACATCTGCCAAGAAGGGATTCGATCCACCAAGGCTTGAGAAGCCAGCCCGGATGCGGACGTTTTGAATATCCGTACTGTTCGCGCCAGTTTTCAATTTGCTGAAGTAGATTGGGCTCCATCGCTTCTGGGTGTTTTGCCAGCTCATAAATCCAGCTAAAGCGTCCGTAGTCGCCGCACTGGCATAGTTGATCATCCCGTTTTCAGCTTGATCGTTTAGAGCGCTCGCAGTTCCGGCAGTGGTTATGGCGCTTGATGCTCCGGTCAGCCTGACGTTCGTGGTTGCATTCTCAGCCACCGCAGAATAGAACTTACGTCGGAGAAGTCCGGATCGGGCTAAATCGAATAGATCGGCCGAAATTCCCGTTCCGCCTTGCGCGGTCGATAGTGGGGTGCTCAAGCCACTTAGGGATGTAATGTCGCCGTTTGCGCCCGAAGCTGCCGCGCCGATTCCACTACGCGCTGAGGCGGCGGTGGTGCCACCTGTACCACCTTGGGCGACAGACAGCGGGAGATCGAGACAGCAGCTGGGATCTTCGATGACGCTCGTCCTGTTGCCAAGAGAGTCGTAACTGTACGAGACTTTACTCCCGTTTCCGAAGAGCACTTTAATGATTTGTCCTCGTGCATCGTAATTGTATGCAGCAATGCTGGACATATTTGTCATTCCTTTCTGGTCCGACTAGATATCGGAGACTTTGGGCATCGCGGGCTGTGCACCCGCGTGTTCTGAAGATTGCAAGGCGCAATCTATGTGATCGCACCTTCAGCAGAGCAACGATTGCGCTCTGCTGAATTGGTAACTGAGTCCGCGCAGATCCTGCCCATCTTCACGAAGATGCGAGCTAGGCGTCCGAGGCGCTGCTAACACAATGGGCTTCTTTCCCAAACCACTCCAAGCGCTTACGGCGCTGACAATCATTCATGGATGGCTTTGTTTCAGTTAAGAGGTGTATGGGGGTTCCGCTAAATGGAGGGAGTGAAAGAAGTATCGGCACCCTACAAAAACTAACCCGGCAAGCACAACCATTGGCAATGAAGGTCCAGATGCAACCCAGTCAAGAAGACACAGAGCACCGTTCTCGGATGCTCTCCGGCTATTGTCACGCAGCAAATTCCAGTTTAATCGACACAAAACTTAGTACTGCCGATGGTGCCGCAGCTGATCGCACACCGCGCTAGGTCATGGAAACTAATTTCGCCGAATCGTGATGCACAGCCGCTTTCTGCAAGACAAATTATTCTGTTTTCTCGATGACACAAGAAGCATGTACTACGAATTCTCACAGTTATGGCTCCGGTACAGCGTAGCCACGATCATCACTCAGCAGGAGTATGTGCACAACACATTTCAACCACTGCAGAAAGCGCATCGCACCTATACTGCAGTAGAGTCGAGAGCAAGACTGATGGTTGGACTTCGCTTGTCCGGCATTGATGCGAAAAGCCAGCCGTCTTGATCGATCGCCGACTACAACGGTCCGTGCCGCCCGTGCGCTAGTTATTGTTTGGGTTGCTTGGCCGCAGCAAGATCAATGTCATCAAGAGCGGTTACCGTCCAATCGGAATCAAACCAGTTGCCAGCTTCAGCGAACGTTTTGAAGTTGGCGAGTCCATAGAGTATCGCTGCCTTTTGTTCAAAGTCTGACTTCACGTAGGCTCCGCGCAATTCGGTCTCAAAAAGACGACCATCATTGATCTCAGCATTCTTGTTGGATCCATCGCCATCTGCCGCGCGCATGGTTTCCAAAATTTCCATCGCTCTTTCGTGGGTCAATGCGTTAGCAGCGTTAGTAAGGGCAGGGTTGGATGAATCTCGCAAAACCTGACGACTGTACTCAATGCTGACCGATTGCCCACCGTTATGCGCGTCTTCTTTGGCTAAGTTGATAACGTCCTCTGCGATGCCTTTGGTTTCACCACCACCGAGGAGATCCTCTGCAGAGGCAAAGCCAGAAGGAAGAAGTTTGTTCGTGTCTTGGTTGAAGTTGAAGCCGGCCATAAAATCGTGCACGTAGGCCGATAGGTCGGCGGCACTAGTCTGTTCGAAGTGGTTATTCTGTTCAGCTTGTTCCAAGTTCATTACCGAGCTCCTTTAGCTGATGGGCGACAATCAGTAGTGTCGCTCAGCGACAGAGAGAATTGCCGCTTGACTGTCGTCAAGTTTCATTAGACGTTAAAGAGTAGATGCTGCATCCGGAACGCCAGCGACACGGTTATTGTC
>Ga0163151_10002757_pt1 | contig 26462 bp, 22 predicted proteins | sample OliLakLV19MP5IB2_FD_145596 | JGI IMG/M metagenome (GOLD analysis project Ga0163151, IMG submission 145596) | Freshwater microbial mat bacterial communities from Lake Vanda, McMurdo Dry Valleys, Antarctica - Oligotrophic Lake LV.19.MP5.IB-2 | ecosystem: Environmental > Aquatic > Freshwater >...
CAACGGTGCTTCTTCTCTTGTCGATGTCAACGGCGACGGGCTCCCTGACTATGTGATGATTGGAGGCGAATATATTGAAGGTGATCCAACTCTTGATGAAAGCTACCGTGTGTTTTTGAATACGGGAAGTGGTTGGGAACTTGCACCCGACTGGCAGATGCCGATCAAAGGTGAGAACACTGTTTCTCCTTGGAACGGTGCGTACTTGGGTTACACCAACGGTGCTTCTTCTCTTGTCGATGTCAACGGCGACGGGCTCCCTGACTATGTGATGATTGGAGGCGAATATATTGAAGGTGATCCAACTCTTGATGAAAGCTACCGTGTGTTTTTGAATACGGGAGAAAAAGCAGATAGACTTTCATCGATTATGAATCCTGCGGGAGGATCAATTGCGGTTTCTTACACAGAAGAGGCGATAGTAGATAGGAATCCATATCGACAGACGCAAAACTTTTATGTCGTTTCGAGTATTGAGAGCAATGATGGGTTTGGAAATCTTTCGACAACGTCCACTGAATACGAAAATGGAAAATTCTTTTTCCATGATGGACAATATCGGACATTTGCTGGGTTTGGGACGGTTACAAATACTGACGGCGTAGGCAATGTGACTAAGACATATTTCCACCAAGGAAACAGCACTAACACAGCGCTTGGTGAATACAGCGATCACGTTTCGAAGATCGGTATGCCGTATCGCGTGGAGGAGTACGATGATGCTGGAAATCTGTATCGCACTACGGTCAACAAATGGGACAGGTACAACATTGGCACTGATCACGACTTCGTGAAGCTTGCACGTACGAGTGTTCTCAACTACGACGGCGACGCGGATCACAAAGATACCGCAGTCGAATACACGTACGACAATGTGACAGGGAATCTCCTCACGAAAACTGACTGGGGAGAAGTTACTTCTTCTACCGACGGAACTTTTGCTGACACCGGAAGCGACAAGACTATCGAAACGATTGTCTATGCTACAAACGCCGGACTTCATATCCTCGGACTTCCGTCGCAGAGCACTGCAACTGATGCGTCTTTGAACAAGATTCGCGAGAGCAAATATTTCTACGATAACCTTGGGGTGGGTAATGTAAACAAAGGTAATCTCACCAAAGAACAAAAATGGGTGAGTGGTACCACGTATCAAACATGGAAGAAGTCGTACAATGCCAACAGTACCGTGGCGACAGCGACTGATCCGAGAAACAAAGTGACGTCATATACCTATGATACGTATGGTTTGTATCCGACAACGATCACTAACCCTCTCTCGCAAGCGAGTATCTTTACGTATGATTATTCTGCCGGCAAACCGATCTCGACAACAGACACGAACGGATTTGTTTCGAGTGTCATACTAGATGGATTTGACAGACCGCTTGAAGAGAAGATTCCTGATCCGACGACAACGGCAGGTGCGCAAGTGACCAAAGCGACGTATGCCTACAACGATACAGTATTTCCTCATAGCGTGACGAAGAATGATTATCTCGACGCTACGATCGCTCGCACGAGCATTGCGTACTTCGATGGCTTCGGACGCACAATACAAACTCGTGCTGAAATGGAAGATGGTAACTATACTACCAAAGATGCGGTGTATGACGACAGGGGGCTTGTTGAAAAAGAATCTCTTCCGTATTCTTCGTCTGGAACAGCACACACAACAGCGACTGCTACTGGCTCGCTTTACACTTCCTACGCCTACGATGCACTCAAGCGTCCGCTCTCGATCACAAACAATCTCGGCACTACAACAAATACCTATGATCAATGGACGACATCGACGACTGATCCCGATGGATATGTGAAAGATTATGCGAATGATGCGCGTGGCAATCTCACGAGTGTCGTCGAGCACAATGGTGCGAGCGCATACACGACGACGTATTCATGGAATTTCAACAATCTCCTTACCAAGATCACGGATTCGCTCGCAAACGTTCGCAATTTCACCTACGACGGCATCGGACAGCGACTCACTGCGGAAGATTTGCATGCACCAGCTGATGCGACATTTGGTACATGGACATACGGGTATGACACAAGTGGCAATCTCTCGCAGTCAGTTTCCCCAAATAGCCATACGGTGACCTATACCTACGACGATATCAATCGTCCAACAATAGAAAATTGGACAGGAGGTACTGGCAATGAAGTGAAGTATGCGTATGACTCTTGCTCCAACGGAGTCGGACGCTTGTGTTCGGCAACGGTTTTGGGGGGTGTCGCAACGACATACACCTATGCACCGAATGGAAATGTGAAAAATGAAGTGAAGACGATTTCTGGCGCTGGTTATACGACGACGACAGTACATGGCCGACAAGGCCATCCTATTCAGATCACTCTTCCTGATACATCAAAAGTAAAATACACATACAATTCTGCAGGGCTTGCTGAGATTGTGGAGAGAAAAGAAACGACAGGCGGATGGCTCACAGTGCTCTCTGATATCGATTACGCACCGACAGACGCGGTCACGTATCTCGCATATACCAACGGTGTCGCGACGACAAACAATTACGATGCGACGAAATTGTACCGCCTTACTCAGAAGCTCACTACAAAGAGCGGAACGAACTTGCAAGACCTCTCGTACACTTATTCTCCGGCAGGAGATATCACGCAGATCGTCGATGCATCAGCGACCGCAACAGCAAAAACTGCAAACTACACGTACGATCCGCTTCATCGTTTGACGCAAGCTTCGATCACGAGTGTTGCGACAGGCACCACAGCATACACGCAAAACTTCGTGTATAGCGCGATCGGAAACATGACGTCTGTGACTGGGACCGGTGGTACGACCTATGGCACGACACAATACAATGGCTCTGCCGGTGCAAGCTATGCCAACCCTCACGCTGCAACCAAAATCGGGGGTGTGAACAGGACATATGATAGAAATGGCAACATGCTCACAAACGGCACACTGACAAATACGTGGAACTACAAGAACCAGCTCACACAAACACTCGTCGGCGCAAACACTGTCTCGTATGCGTACGACCACACAGGAGACCGTGTTTCGATCACGGACGCGGGTACGACGACTACATTTCCATCGCAATATCAAGAAGTGACAGGAACGAATCTCAAGAAGTATGTCTATCTCGGAAGCACGCTCCTCGCGACAATTGAAAACAATGCCGGTACGATCACGCCTCATTACGCGCATGCTGATCACCTTGGTGGTTCATCCGTGGTCACCTCGTCGACAGGTGCGCTCGATGAAACGATCGACTACTATCCGTATGGTGAAATGCGTCTCGACAACAAAGTGGGAGCGTTTGACGAGAGACACAAATACACGGGATATGAATTTGACGCAACGACTGGACTCAACTATGCAGGCGCACGGTATCAAACAGGGAAGTACAATCGGTTTATTTCCCAGGACCCGATGTTTTGGAGCCTATCAAGCGATCTACTTCTTGATCCTCAGCAAATGAATTCTTACAGCTATGCGAGAAATAATCCGATACGAAATACAGATCCGACCGGACTCGCTTCAAACAGTGTTGTTGATAATGTTAAAAAGGCATTGAATAGCTTTGTGAGTGCAGTGAAAAGTTTCTTGAATGGTTCAAGTGTAAACACGAATACAGCAGTTCAAACAAATAGTTTACAAGAATCAACTCCTGCTGTTTCCGCAACTTCCAGCTTAGGTTCAACAGTGGAAATGGTAAACTTTGAAGCAAGCAACTTTACCGGAAAATCAGTTGTCGCTAATACAAACTTTATTGATGGACTTAAAGAGATAAATCAAATTGCACAGACAAATCAAGTGATGGTAAATGTTACCAGTACGGGTGTTCGTAGTCCGTTTAAAGAACTGGATGGAGCAATAGTGCAACAATCAGATCTTTCCAACCACTATACAGGATCGGCAATTGATATGAACGTCATTAGTGGAATAACGAATAGTAATTGCAATAGCAGATGTTTAGGTACAAGCAGTATGCCTACTGATGTTTCCGGATTTATAAATGATGTCTCTTCCAGCCCCACATTACGGTGGGGCGGTGAATGGTCAGGAGATAACTACGATCCAGTGCATATTGATGCTGGTTTCAATGTTAATGATTTTGATGGCTGGAAGAGCCAATTTCAGATGATTCACGGTGTTCCTTATAGTTCTAACTGGTAGTATACTTAACACATGAAAGCAAAAATTATTCCCGCTATACTGTTATTGTCAGTAATTTTGTTTTTTGCTTTTCTTTTAAAAAAAGAAAACAATCAAATGAGTACACTACCTAACTTACCTACAAACGATTGGAGTATCATTCCTGACGAAAGAATAGGACCATTAGCCAGAGTAAATATAAGTGATCAGCAGGCTATTCTTCCCGCAATTCAAAATGCCTTTGGCGTAGAAAATGTAAAAGAAGCTGAATTTTCGATTGGTGAAGGAGAAAATATTCCAGGGTACATAATTTATCCCGATACGGAAAATGAAGTTGAAGTGCATATTAGCGATAGTAGTGTTCTATTTAAATTTCCTGGTTATAATTCTTATTTTTTTCATGATTCAGCTTTGTCGTCCAAAATTGAATGGAGAATGGATAACAATATAATCGTAGGAACACCATTGTCGTTAGTACAAGAAAAAAATGGAAAAGTATTCGAACTATCAGGATTTGAATGGGACTATCCTGGAATCGTAGATAGTTGGGGAGCAGGCAATTTGCCTCCCGAATTAAGTTTAGTCTTTATACAGACAAGCGAAGAGACCCCTTTGCAATACGCTCAAATTACTGGAGATAAAATTTTGTTTTCTGATAACCCTATACTTCAAGAAGTTAAACCAGTTGTTAACTTTTTCTATATTAAATGGAATATCTAATAGTAACTAGAAGATATTGCCTAGCAAGGTCTTGCCTTGCTAGCCCCCGAACTGGAGATGACATTATTATGACCGGTGATCCACAAAAAGCCGTAAATACAATTGATTCGTATCTTGAAAAAGGAGATCCTATTACGGTAGGTGTTTTTAGTAACCCAAAAGATGGTTCACCAAATAGGAATTCCGCGACTCAGCACTTTGTCGTTATTATGGGGAGTGGTTATGAAAATGATCAAAAGTACTACAGGTTCTTTGATACGGGTACTGAGTGGCAGGAAAAGGGGTCGAGTTCAAGTAATCGCCTCTATTTACAAGACGATGGTTCGCTTTCGGAACATTCCGCATATTATTCGAAAGGACAATACACTGTTACAGAAGTAAGACCTAAATAATTTATGCAAAAATCTATCAAAATAAATTATTTAGTATTCGCAGTCCTCAGTATAGGATTAATTGCAATTATGTTTTTTGTACTTTACAAGAATCATAAATCTAAAGTTTTAAATGAACCAGAAAAAGTGACTCTAGAATTTTACAGATACTATCTGCAAGATATATATAACAAAAATGATAGCGTAGAAAGTCCTAGTGCAAAGTTGAATAGTAATGGTATTTATCAACTCGATACAAATGAACATTTGAAATTTCTAAATGAGTCATTATATTTTTCTGATGCATTTTACGAAAGTGAGATTCCAGTATTTGAAAAGTGTAACGATGACTTAAAAACAGTTACAATTCAAGAAGTAAATGATTCAGGTACTTTTCCAGAAGAGTTTGCAGATGCGTGTGATTTCGTTTTCTACCACCAATGGGTGGGTGGACAAGGTGAAGAATTAAATACGGTAGATATTGTCAAATCCACAGTGAATGGAGATTTGGCCGTAGTCACCACCGTTATTGGCAACAGAGAGTTTGGGCCGTATAGTTATCCAATTGTAACTCTTGTAAAAGAAAGTAACGGATGGAAAATAAGCGATATTGAGATTTCATTTGATAACTCGTAAATCTAGCAAAAACCTAGCAAGGTCTTGCCTTGCTAGCCAGTAGTAAAAAAGTAACTAGCACTACCAAGGCTATGCCTTGCTAGTATCTACAAAAAACTCCCCAACAGGAGAGTTTTTTGAATATAGCAATTTCGGGTCGAATGAAATTTATACTATGTAAGTTTTTTGTATTATTCATGTACTCGAGGTTCGACCTCGAGTATAATATGAATATGGGACGGCGCACGCCATTTATGACAGGGGAGTACTACCACGTTTTCAATCGCGGAGTGGAGAAGCGACCTATCTTTATGGATAAGGAGGACTATTTGCGTTTTCTGTATATTCTCAATAATTTCAATACTCCAGAATCAGCATTCAATACAAAAAAGTACTCAAAGAAGCCAAGGCTCTATACTCGAGGTCGAACCTCGAGTAAATTGGTTGAGATAGAAAATTGGTGTTTTATGCCAAATCATTATCATTTGTGTCTCAGGCAATTGTCCGATGCTGGTATATCTAAGTTTTTGCAAAAAGTCATGACAGGGTACACGATGTATTTCAACAAGAAGTATAAGCGAAGTGGTGTGCTGTTTCAGGGAAAGACAAAATCTCGATACATAGATCGCGAAAAGTATCTAAATTACCTCCATTACTATATTGATTTGAATCCACTTGAGCTTCTGTATTCAGGATGGAAGACGAAAGGAGTACCCGACATTCGAAAGGCGCGTGAGTATCTTGCTGAATATTTTTGGAACAAGAGGGAAGATTACACCAAGGAAAGATTCAATGCAGACAAATTTAACAAAGCAGTCACTATACTCGAGGTTCGACCTCGAGTAAGGTAAGAGGGAAAAGGTGTGGTGTGCTATAATGCCCATATAAATTATGGATACTATGAAAGATAAGATGAAAAAGCTATACAATACAGGGCGAATGAAGCTAAAAGCGTTGTATGCAAGGAAACGCCTCTTTTGGGGATCTGTCATCGTTCTTGTGATCGTACTTTTCGTTATATTTGGCGGAAAGAAAGAAGAAGATGAATTCTCTACCGTCACGCGTGCAGAACTCATGAAGACCGTGATTGCATCGGGAACAGTGACTAGTGACGTTGATCTTGATCTTTCATTTGAAAAATCTGGCACCGTGACCAAAATAAATGTGAGCGTGGGTGACGAAGTGAGAAAGGGAGACGTGCTCGCAACTCTCGATCAGAGTCCGGAGCTTGCTGAGTTGCGGCAGGCGCAGGGAGATTTGCAGTCAGCCAAAGAATCTTTTGATATTTTGCAAGCGGGACTCTCGAGCGCAGAGAATACTTTGGAAGCTACGAAGAGCGCGCAAGATTCATTGGTGGAAGCAACATATCGCGCAATGCTATCTGACGACTTGGAAGCAATACCGACATCCAAGAATACCGATCAGAAACCACCGACGGTGACTGGCCTCTATGCTGGAGACACAGAAGGTACATATACAGTGCGGGTAGATTCTGAAGTGAATTCATTTGCAACGAAAGCGATTTACAAAGTTTTTGGTTTAGAAACTGATTTGGACGACGATAATGACATAATAATCGGAAGATATTTGCCTGTCGGTATTCTTGGAGTTTCGATACTTTTCCCGAGTGATTTTACTATCTCTGGATACGATACAGATTGGACTATATCTGTACCAAACAAAAATGGCGCATCTTACGCAAGTAACTACACTGCTTACCAAACCGCGATAGCCAACCGCGACCTCGCTGTATCACAAGCACAGACGACAGTTGATGCCAAAGAAGCAGAACTCGCACAGTCGGGCATTACGTCGTATACCGCGGATATTGTCCGTGCACAAGGTGGTGTGTCGGGAGCATATGCCTCACTTGAAGACACTATCATTCGCGCGCCGTCAGATGGCAAGATTACAAAGATTGATGTGAAGCTTGGCGAGCCTGTGGAATCACTCAGCGGTGTCATCGGACTTCAGAATGTTACTGATCTATATATTGAAGCAGATGTGAATGAATCAAATATCGTTGGTGTTTCAATTGGTCAAAGTGTGGCTATCACATTTGACGCACTCGGGGACGAAAGAGTTTTCGCAGGTACAGTCAGCGAGATTGACTACTCACCAAAAGATGAGGGAAGTGTCGTCAATTATCGTATCACTGTGTTGATCGAAGGGGAGACGAGCGAGCTACGCACCGGAATGACTGCAAATATTGTCATAACGACTCTCGATGTGAAAGACGCAATCGCAGTTCCCAAGCGCTCTCTTATTGAAAAAAATGACGGAACATTTGTCACGATTGTGAATGAAAAAGGGAAGCACGAAGTAGTTCCTGTGACGCTCGGGCGTGAAGGCAATGGTGGTATGGTTGAAGTTGTTGACGGAATAAATGAAGGAGAAACAATCGTTCTTAACCCACGATAATGAGTAGCAAAAAATATTTCATACTAGCAAGCAGTGTCGTCCTCATCTTCAGCCTTGTCGCAGGAATATTTTTGGTGAAAAAAAATAATGCAATTTTGCCTGCGGAATCTTCGACAACGAGGGCGTATGATTACTCTTTTTTTGAACAAAACTTTTCATCATTCGGCATATCGTATCAAAAACCATACGGACGTCCGTATATATCACCAGATGAACGGTTCATTGTCTTCGTCGCCGAGAGAGAATCCGGAGGGTATTTCTATCACGGCGTAGTACTTTTTGATACAGAGAAAAACAGTGTAAAAGTTCTCGGAACTGGCTATCTCTATGGTGAACCCTCGTGGTCGGGTAATACTGTTGCTGTCGCAATGGAAAACGGTATTGTCGTCTTTGATGCAAAGAGTGGTGTGCTTCGACGTCTTGGTGAGAAACACAAGGGTACATACTCGCCATCTTTCTCACCTGACGGCACCATGTTACTTTTTTCTTCTTCGGACGGACTTGTTGCCACAGAGCTGGGAACGTCTGAAGAAAGAATGATAACTACGAATTCACTTGACCGTGTCGCGCTTTGGGAGAACGCAGATACAGTTTTTCTTTTCAGAGATGTAAGTCAAGATAGAGAGAGCGTTGAAAAGAAAGAATCAATCGAAAAGTTTGTCTTTTCGACAGGAGAGTTTGCAGTATTTGACTATCTCCCACAACAAAAAATGATTTCACTCGTGTGGTTATCTCCTGGCAGAATTGCACATTTGATAAGTGAAAATGAAGGCGCGAGACAGGAGAAGGTTATTAATTTTGACAAGAAGAATTTTGTTGAGCTTCCAAAGATTACTGATCCAGAAAAAGACGGTTTGGATGTGTATGGCGAGAATGTGCTCCTCTCGGAGGGATGCCTTGTTTCGCTCTTTTCCCTGAAAGGAAAGGAGGAGGCGAATATGAAGTTACCAGTGTTGGATGAAGCAACGATCATTTGTGGCAATGTCTCGTTATTGCCTGAGAAAAGAATTTTGTATGAAACATACAACACCGCAACATTCAAAACAGTCTTGCACGTACTCTCATCTTTCACATCGACAGACACGATACTCATGCCAGAGACAACTCCATGGGAGGTGTACGCCCTGTCGCCGTCTAAATCGTTAATCCTTTTCGTGCTTAGCGACGGGACTTTCCGCTTTGAGAGAATTGACGTAGAATAGAGACAGTACTTATGTATGTAAAACATTTTATAAAACGAGTTCTCGCATTCACGCTCATTATAGGGCTAGGTCTTTTGGGTCTTTATATCATCAATCGTTTTTATCAGTCTACGCATGATGGTGAATCTCTCAATATAGATGAGCATTTTTAGGGCGCTGTTTCAGGGTTGACCTGTTGGTGGGACTTAGTGAAGCTCTTTGAGTATTCTGGCATGATGAACTGGAACATCGCCAAGCTCTACTACCGGGTTGACTCTATAGGAAAACTAGGTTAGTATCGTGACAGCGCCGTAGAGAAAAGAGGCTGAGGATCGAAAACCCTTATAAGCTCCTCTTGAATGGTCGAACCCTCGTAAGAGGATTCATCTTCGGCTTTTAGCCGTTTTTTTTAATTTCAATTATGGCAATCAACAAACAAAAGAAAGAAAGCATTCTCGATGAGCTAAAAGATATTGTGAAAGATGCGAAGACGCTAGTTTTCGTCAACTTCGTCAAACTCTCTGTTGCTCACGCAAACGAGCTTCGTCGTTCATTGCAGAAGGAAGGCATCGGATACAAAGTTGCAAAGAAGACACTCATCAAAAAAGTTTTTGGTGAAAAGTATTCCGGCGACTTTCCAGAGCTTCCGGGACAGATCGGTGTTGCGTATGCAACAGACGAATTGTCACCTGCACGAGAAGTGTACAATTTCCAAAAAACTCACAAAGAATTCGTGAGTATCGCGGGAGGAGTATTTAGTGGAGCATTTTTGGATCAAACAAAAATGATGTTAATAGCGACGATTCCACCACGTGAAGTCTTGCTCTCACAACTCGCGTACCTCTTGAAGTCACCAATACAGAGAATCGCAATCGCGGTTTCTGAAGTAGCAAAAAGCAAAGCAGCTAGCAACTAGACTCTAGCACATTACAAATCAATTATTATTTATTCCAACTAGCGCCTAGCACCCAATGCCTAGAGCCTAGATATAAACTTATGTCACACACAGATTTTATCGAAAAAATAGAGAAGATGTCAGTCATCGAATTGAATGACCTCGTCAAAGCAATCGAAGAGAAATTCGGAGTCTCAGCAGCAGCCGTTTCTGCTGCACCAGCGGCAGGAGCAGGTGAAGCTGTCGAAGAGAAAGACAGCTTCACTGTTGTCCTCGCGTCAGCAGGAGAGAGCAAAATCCCAGTCATGAAAGTGGTCAAGGAAGCTCTCGGATTGGGACTCAAGGAAGCAAAGGACCTCGTGGACAATGCTCCGTCAACTCTCAAGGAAGGTGTGAAGAAAGTAGAAGCTGAAGCAATGAAGAAGTCAATTGAGGACGTTGGAGGGAAAGTAGAGCTTAAATAACTCTACTTTCGGCCGGAGACGCGAAGGCGTCGAGGCGGGGTCGCGCAAAATTCCAGCAGGAATTTATGTGTGACAGGTAGAACTTAAGTAATCTTAAGTTCGACACTTATCCAGCGACCCTGTTTGGAGGGGAGTCGGACAAGGTAGAATTGAAGTAAACCCAACAATATATTTCTATGCAAAAGCCCCATGTGGGGCTTTTGCTATTTTTTGCAGTAAGTGATTAAATTAAAGAAATTCCATACCATGAAAAACAAAGAGCTGTTCGAAACGCTTAATGCGGAAATCGGTCTTGCTATGGCGATTATTGTCTATGATCACTATATGGGTTGCGCCTCAGTATTTCTGATACCTTTGTTAGAAACTCTAGACGATGATCAACTGGATGAAATTGTCAGCTATTCTTTACCCCACTCTACTCTTGAAGACACAGTTAATTTTGTTATTGAAAAAAGATTAGATCCTGCAGTATTTAGGGCTCTTGATGTAGAAGAAGGTATAAAAATTTTTCATGATTTGATTTATACCGACGGTGAAGAGCATGTTATTCCTTTGATCGATCTTACGGAAGATATAGAGCCAGTGGGCCAATATCAGGTAGAAAAGGGAATTTCAAGAGTCCTGGCAGAGTTGGCAGAAAATGATTTTATTATTGATAAGCCGTCGGTCGAAACTGAGTCTTATAATGAGGATCAGTTGATTGGTATCTATTTGAGAACAATAACTCAAATTGATGCAGCGGAGACCAGTATTGATACGACAAATCTTGAAGAGTTGGCGGCAAGCACGTTGAAGCAAATTGCAAATGTTTTTGTTTCCACATAATATAAAACTATTTATTTTTAGGCGGGTTTTAAACCCGCCTTTTTTTAATTCCCTCGACTGTACTCTGCGCCTCTTGTAAGAAAGAGGAGAAAGGACTATACTTTTCGTCATGTTAGACATACTATCGAAGCTCCTCGGAGGGCAGGCACGGGTCAAGCTCATGCGACTTTTTATCATGAATCCAAGCGAGGCTTATGATGCGCAGATGGCGAGCGCTCGAGCAAAAGTAGGAATATCTCAGGCGAGACGCGAACTCTCATTTTTGAGCAATCTCGGCTTTATCAAAAAGAAGGTTTTTGTGAAAATTGAAACGAGCAAAAATGGCAAAGTAAAACGCAAGCGCACACAAGGTTTCTTACTCAATATGGATTTCCAATACATCGAAGAACTTCGTGCTATCATCGTTGGTTCGCGTCTGATTGACCACGATGACGTCACAGCTCGCTTTAAAAGGGCGGGAAATGTGAAGTTACTCGCTGTCGCAGGAGTTTTTACCAATGAGCGCGAAAGTCGTCTCGATGCATTGATTGTTATGGACAAACCGAATCAGGCAAAGATAGAAAAGGTAATAAAAAACTTCGAAGCTGAAATAGGCAAGGAGCTCGTCTACGCATTTTTTCCGACAGATGAATTCCTTTATCGTCTCAATATGTACGACAAACTCGTCTGGGATATGTTCGACTATCCGCACGAGCTCCTCGTTGATAAGTCAGGGTTTTCCACACAACTCCAAAGGAAGTCCTAGACAATGGTATAATAGATACATAGCTTTAAAGGTCGAAATTTAAGGCAAACATTATCCAATTAGCGACGCTATCGCACAGGTGTGCGCGAGCGCCGATATGAATATTATTTAATATGCTTTTACAAACTTGGAGCGACGTCTTCGTTGTCTCATTCCAAAATCTATGGCTCGGCATCGTATCATTTGTTCCAAACTTGATCGTTGCGATCCTTATCTTTATTATCGGTTGGGTTATTGGTTCAGTTGTCGGCAAGGCAATATCGCAAGTTATTTCCTCACTCAAGATTGATCGCCTCTTCCATGGCACAGGCCTCGAAGAAATGCTCGCTCGAGCGGGAACACGACTTTCAATTGGAGGATTCTTCGGATGGATTATTAAGTGGTTTATCATTGTCGTCTTCTTGATGGCATCACTTGAAATAATCGGTCTTGCGCAGGTCAATACATTCTTGCGTGAAGTTGTTCTTACTTTCTTGCCAAACGTTATCATCGCAGCATTTGTCCTTGTTATTGCAACAGTTGTTGCTGACACAATGAAGAAACTTGTTGTTGGTGGCGCAAAGGCGGCGAATGTACGATCAGCAAACATGCTTGGTACTATCACTGTCTATGCAATTTGGGTTTTTGCCTTCATTATCGCTCTCTCAGAACTCGGTATCGCTGCGCAACTCATGCAGATTCTTTTTACAGGAATTATTGCTATGCTCGCGATTGCTGGTGGTCTCGCATTTGGTCTCGGAGGTCGAGACGCTGCAGGACGCACAATCGAGAAATTCAAAAGCGACGTTTCGTAAGGAATCCAATTTCTTTTCGACTCAAAACACCCAGCTAGTGCGGGGTGTTTTTTGTTATGCATTGACTTATGGCATTTCTATGTTACTATCTTCTCAATCAAAACCCTTAAAATACATCTATGAGAAATATAATTTTTTATCTTTTTATTTTTGTCTGTGGTTGCAAAAACTCACATGAACAAAAAAACAATGACAGTCTGATAGCCAAAGAAGATAGTGTTCAGAAAGAGGCACTACCTGTTCTGTCAAAATATTTTTCACAAAATGGTTATCTCGGATACGGAGATATAGTTCATTTGAAAGCGGTGGGTATCGTTCATGAAGAAGATCCTATTCCTGTGCCCTTTTCTGGAAATTTGATGGATACACTATGGAAGGATTACTTCCGTGCATCCAACGACAATCCAGAAGATGTCATTCTTGCACTTGAAGCCGCGAGAGGAAATGCACTCGGCGAGATGTATAGGGTAGGAAAGCCAAAGGGTTTTATAACTCCCTACATGTTCACTATCGGATTACGCAAAGCAGTTATATGCGATATGCGTTCGAAAACTGAGACCGTACGCAGTCTTCCGTCGATGGCGATACAACTATTTCTGAAACGCGGTGGACAGATTCTGATAGAAAATCTCGATGTAGAAAAATGTACTTTTGAAATCAAGCTGGTGGAGCCGGTTCTTACAAATGCCGATAGGGAATGGATAAGAAAGGAATGGTACGCTGGCTACTTCAAAGAGAATCTTGAGTACGAAGACAGGCTTGTCCAGTTTTCAAATCGCAACGATGTCATCGTAGTTGCAGGCGCCTCACATGTGTTTGCCCTCTATCTAGAACAGAGGATTCAAAGTATCGCGTTGGCAATTTTGCCTGCAGATCTAGCTCTTGTCATAGAAATTTATTATATAGAACTGTATTTTCATCAAAAAATAATTCTTGGGCTTTCCGCTGTTTGGAAGGCCCTTTTTGTTTGTTTTAGAAAATCGAAACGAAAGTTTTGCAAAGGTTATGAGAACCCCACAACACGGTTCAGCCAAGTTTCCTAATAGCCTTTGTTTGTAACGTTATTTGGCATATTTGAGTGAGGGGAGAAACACTTGACTTCAGATTTCGTTTCGGGTATACTCTGACCCGTTATGAGTATCAAAGAAAACCAGTTAAATAAGCGGAATAAGTAGCCCTTCTTTTCTTGTTGCTCCTTATCCGCCCACAGGCGGTTTTTTGTTAAAAAAGTAATGTTGAGATCTTGTTTTCGGACTAATACCACAGACATGTGGCCCTAGTCCAAAGACCGGATCATGTGTCCGGTCTTGTATTCGTTGTCAATTGAACCGTCTTCTTGCCATCGTGGATGCAAATCCACAGGGGTCTTTTCGGGCGAGAAGACGTATAACTTTTTTTGCGCAGCGGTGTGCGAAAAAAGTTTGTAATGGTTTTTAGATTTCCTAATAGGAAATTTAAGAGCGTATGGTGGATGCCTAGGTTCTACAGAGCGATGAAGGACGCAGTATAGCGGCGATACGCTTCGGGGAGATGCTAAACAATCTTTGATCCGGAGATTTCCGAATAGGGAAACCTTATTCAAGTAATGTTGAATAATTGTGCAACTTGATTGCACATTGCTTACCCAGGGAAGTGAAACATCTCAGTACCTGGAGGAATAGAGACCAAACGGAATTTCGTAAGTAGCGGCGAGCGAAAGCGAAGAAGCCCAAACCGGCCCATCACAGTGTGTGTGATGCGAGTAAAAAGTTTTTAAAGTTCATAAAGTTAGAAGTAATTGCATAGTGCATTTCTTTACTAACTTTCTTCTTTTGACTTTCAACTTGCGCATCGTGCTTAGTGTGATGCGCCGGGGTTGTAAGATGATAGTGATTTTCCTCGCGCGCTCTTCTTGAGCAATCGAGAGTAGCGCGCTTGGAGAAAGAGAGTAAAAAATTGGTGAGTTAGAAGAATCTTCTGGAAAGAAGAACCATAGAAGGTGATAGTCCTGTATTTTAAAACGATCCAACTCTTTAATTGTCATTCTTGAGTACCTCAAGACACGAATAGCTTGAGGGAATCTGCCGGAACTAACCGGTAAGGCTAAATATCTGTAGAAACCGATAGTGAACTAGTACCGTGAGGGAAAGGTGAAAAGTAGTCCGAAAGGACGGTGAAATAGACCTGAAACCATATGTTTACAAGGAGTCAGCGAGGGCAACACATTGCGCGTGAGCACAATGTGAGTTGAAAGTAGAAAGTTCAAAAGTTATAAAGTGAATTGCATGTTGCGTTTGCTTTACAAACTTTTAACTTTACAAACTTTGCAACTCACGCGCAGCGTGTTGTCCTCCATGGCGTGCCTATTGAAGAATGAGCCAACGAGTTTATGTGTGCCGCTTGGGCTAAGTGATTTACATCATGGAGCCATAGGGAAACCGAGTGTTAATAGCGCGAAATTAATGTGGTACATATAAGACCCGAAGCAAGGTGAGCTACCCATGAGCAGGTTGAAGGAGTGAGAAATCACTCTGGAGGACCGAACCGATAGATCGTTCAACGTCTCCGGATGACTTGTGGGTTGGAGTGAAAAGCTAATCGAACCTTGTAATAGCTGGTTCTCTCCGAAATAGCTTTAGGGCTAGCGTTACGTGATCCCTTTGGGGGTAGAGCACTGGAAGGATTCGACAGGGAGAAATCTCGCGAATCCTATCAAACTCCGAATACCAAAGATTATAACGTAGCAGTTAGACCGTGGGGGCTAAGCTCCACTGGTCAAAAGGGAAACAGCCCAGATCTCAAAATAAGGTCCCTAAATTAATGCTAAGTGCAAAACGAGGAGGTGAAATTTCTCTGACAATGAGGAGGTCGGCTTAGAAGCAGCCATCCTTGAAAGAAAGCGTAACAGCTCACTCATCAAGAGATTTTGCGCCAAAAATAATCGGGGCTAAGCATTATACCGAATTTGAGGACTTTCAATTTCTTCGGAAATTGGGAGTGGTAGGAGAGTATTCGACTCTGCTGTGAAGGTGAAGGCGTGAGCCACACTGGAGCGTGTCGAAGTAAGAATGTTGGCACAAGTAACCGCAATGAGGGTGAGACCCCCTCACGCCGAAAGATCAAGGTTTCCTTAGCAACGATTATCAGCTAAGGGTTAGTCGGGCCTAAGCCGATGGCGAAAGCCGAAGGTGATGGACACATGGTTAATATTCCATGACTCGTTATATATTCGATGGGATGACGAAGGGTAGTATGTACAGCAGATTATTGGATTTCTGTATGTTAGTGAGGATGTATTCCAGGCAAATCCGGAGTACACAAGTCCAAGCGAAACGTAAATGTGTGGGTTCGCCCATGTAAATTGTACAAAGCACGCTTCCGAGAAAACTCTCTAAGTTATGTATATAATGATCCGTACCGCAAACCGACACAGGTGATCAGCTCGAGTAGAGTAAGGCGAACGAGTGAGAATCCCCCAAGGAACTCGGCAAAAAAGCAGCCGTAACTTTGGAATAAGGCTTGCCCCGGGCATCACATTGCATGTGATGCAGGTGAAAGTTTATAAAGTTCAAAAAGTTATAAAGTAAATGTGTGTGTATTTTACTTTCAACTTTTTACTTTTAAACTTGTGCATCGCGCGTAGCGTGATGCTCGGGGCCGCAGCGAAAGTATCCCTGCCAACTGTTTACCAAAAACACAGCTCCCTGCGAACTCGTAAGAGGATGTATAGGGGGTGACACCTGACCAATGCGAGAAGGTCAAGTATCGATGGTGTGTACATCACGAAGTCCGTGATGAAAAAAAGCAGAAAGCAAAAAGCAAAAAGCGGAAAGCATAGTATTGCTTTTCTCTTTCAACTTTCAACTTTGAGCTAATATGTCGCGATTTTCGTGATGTACATGCTGGTTGATATAAGCCCTCGTGAATGTCGGCCGTAACTATAACGGTCCTAAGGTAGCGAAATACCTTGTCGGGTAAGTTCCGACGCGCACGAATGGTGTAATGAGTGGGGAACTGTCTCGGGGGACAGCTCGGTGAAAATACAGTACCGGTGAAGATGCCGGTTACCTGCAGATAGACGAAAAGACCCCAGAAGCTTTACTGTAGCTTGATATTGAGCATATTTGTTGACTGCGTAGCATAGGTGGGAGAGGTTATACGTACGATCTCGGTTGTACGGTACTCGTCAGTGAAATACCACTCTGTTTATGGATATGTTCTAACCTTGACGGCAAAAACGTTAAGAGACAGTATTTGGCAGACAGTTTTACTGGGGCGGTATCCTTGAGCTAATCAATTTCCATTGGTTAGTTCAAAATATGTCGCCTCAGGAGGTTGCAATTGGTTCATGATTGCGACTCGAAAAAAAATAAAAAGGGGGACCATCAGCATTTGGCTGATGAGAAAAGTTGGGAATATCGGAAAACATCTGCATTTTTGACAGACAATTCCGAGGAAGATTGAGTTTATGAAGTAAAAAGTTTATAAAGTTTATAAAGCAAATGCATTTCGTATTTACTTTCAACTTTACAAACTTTACAAGCTTGTAACTCACTTGTCCGTAGAGACTACGAACCGACTTCCACAATATTCATGGCGAGTTTTGTGGAAATGATATAGTCCGATCTTATTGGTGACAATAAGGAATATTACACTCCGGTAGTATTCGCAGAAAGAAATTTCTGTTAACACATTGCCTAAACAGTAACGGAGGAGTTTACAAAGGTACGCTAGGCGCGAATGGAAACCGTGCCGATAGTGCAATGGCATAAGCGTGCTTAACTGCAAGAGGTACATCTCGAGCAGATACGAAAGTAGAACATAGTGAACCGACGCTACGCTTTAGACGCGGGCGAAGATTAACGGATAAAAGCTACTCTGGGGATAACAGGCTAGTTCCGCCTAAGAGTTCATATCGCCGGCGGAGTTCGGCACCTTAACTTTATTGTTACAAACAATGACATCGGGGTGCCTAGGAAAGTAATTTCCTACAAAAAATAATTGGCTATAAGGAGCGAAAGCTCCTTGCTACGACATCGCTCGAATCATATACAAAAATTTGTATGCGCTTCTCGCTCGTCGTGGTAACGGTGGACTCCACACTAGCATGTGCTTTGCACATTTCATGTGGACAATACCGTGGGAAGGCTCTGAATTTTTCAGAGAACCCGTAGAGACTACACGCCAATCTCCCTAAAACTTTTGCAAATCAAAAGTTCGGTCGAACAATTTTTAATAAAATTGTTTTAGCCATGGGATGAAGATATAGTCCGATCCTTCTGGTAACAGAAGAAACTCTCGAGATATCGTTTTCTCGAGAAGTAGACGACAGCGATGTCGGCTCACCTTATCCTGGTGGTGTAGCAACTACCAAGGGTTTAGCTGTTCGCTAATTAAAAAGGTACGCGAGCTGGGTTCAAACCGTCGTGAGACAGGTTGGTCTCCTATCTACTGCAGGCGTTCGATTTTTGAGAAGATTTGCTCCTAGTACGAGAGGACCGGAGTGAACTGACCTCTGGTGTACTGGCTCTAGTGCCAACTGGACCGCCAGGTAGCTATGTCGGGCATGGATAACCTCTGAAAGCATCTAAGAGGGAAGCCAACTTCAAGATAAGAAATCGTTGAGGATCCAAAGAGATGATTTGGTTGATAGGCCTTAGGTGTACGCACAGCAATGTGTTTAGCCGAGAGGTACTAATGATCCGAATCCTATTAGGAAATCTGAAAACCACAGGTTCAATTAAAGAAAAGACAACAATTCCAGAAGCTTTCGAGCTTTTGGAGTACGTGATAGAAGTTTGAAAATTTAGTCTTGGTGATTTGACGACGGGGTCACACCTCTTCCCATTCCGAACAGAGAAGTTAAGCCTGTTAGTGCCGATGATAGTCCTTCGGGGCAAAAGTAGGTAGTCGCCAGGACTAAGTTTTCAAACAAACAAATGTCACGCGCTCTAAAAGCTCGAACAAAAAAACACCTTATCTTGAAGGTGTTTTTTTGTTATACTCGAGTTGTATGTCCTGGAGAAGCAAACGACAATTTTCTTATCTCGCAATGGTTTTGGGTATTGGCCTCGTTTTTTTGGCGATTATGATAGTGCCAAAATTTTTGGTAGCACCTTCGTGTACAGACGGCAATCAAAACGGAGATGAGATAGGTAAAGATTGTGGTGGCTCATGTGTCACGTACTGCAAAGAGCAAGTTGCCCCAATTTTGGTTAGATGGTCTCGCTCGTTTGAGACGACGGACAATGTCTACAATATTGTTGCCTATCTCGAAAATCAAAACCTTGATGCGGGTGCGCGATTCAACTATGAGTTCAAGCTCTATGACGCAGAGAATGTTTTTGTATCACGTATTGAAGGCACAGAAAACATATCTCCAAACGGACGCTCTGTTATCTTCGTGCCGACAGTAGTCACCGGAAATCGTATACCCAAACGAACGACGCTCACCATTGTAGGTGAGCCAGTTTGGAGGAAAATTTCTATCGACACAATCACCAAGGCAAACGTTAGTGTTTCCTCATTTGAAATTCAAAATCCTACCAGCGATCCAAAACTCACTGCCATTATAAAAAATGAGACACTGTTTCCTATAGGCTCATTTCCTGTGAATGCGATTTTGTACGATGCGTCTGGCAATGCATTTGCTGTTTCGCAAACTGTTATTGATGGATTGTTGCCACAAGCGACAGCAAATGCCTATTTTAGTTGGCCATTACCGTTCAAGGAAGCACCGGCACGCACAGAAATACTTCCACTTGTTGATGTTGTAAAATAAAATGAAAAGATTTTTTCAAACCTCCTATATTGATTGGTCAATAATTGCCATCATCCTTCCTATTATGGGAGCAGGCATTTTGACGATGGCATCTTTTCAGACGGGAGGAGGTAGTTCACTTGTCGGAAGACAGCTCGTATGGATTGCAATATCATTGGGCGCCATTGTTCTATTTTCACGAATGGACATGCGTTTCTTGAAACGGACAGACGTTCTTGTCGGAGCATATTTTCTTGCGGTGTTACTCCTTGCGAGTCTCTTTGTTGTCGGTACATCAATAAACGGTTCACAGAGTTGGTTTTCATTTGGGAGTTTCTCATTTCAACCGAGCGACTTTGCCAAGCTTACCCTCATCCTTCTTCTCGCAAAGTATTTTTCTCGCCGGCATATTGAAATCGCCAATATGAAACATCTTCTCATATCCGGGTTTTATGCACTGACATTCTTTTTTCTTGTTTTCCTTCAACCTGATTTCGGTTCCGCTCTCGTCATTTTTCTTATCTGGTTTGGCATGATTTTGATATCTGGTATTTCCAAAAAGCATCTCATTATTCTAGTCGGACTTCTTTTGTGCGTCGCTCTCTCTCTTTGGTTTTTTGTTTTTAAAACGTATCAAAAGGAGCGCGTGCTGACATTCATTCATCCACTCACCAATGTTGAAGGTTCAGGGTATAATGCGTACCAATCCACAATCGCTGTTGGCTCAGGGCAAGTTGTTGGAAAGGGGATAGGATTTGGCACGCAGTCAAAACTCAAGTTTTTGCCCGAATACGAAACGGACTTTATATTTGCTGCCTTTTCTGAGGAATGGGGATTTATCGGTTCAGCACTTATCCTCATTTTGTACGTGCTTTTGATTGTCAGGATTTTATCCAACGCACTCATTGGGAGATCAAATTTCGAAACTCTCTTTGGTGTTGGTTTTGCATTAATGCTCATGTCGCATATTATCATTAATGTTGGCATGAATATTGGGCTCATGCCCGTCACAGGTATTCCTCTCCCGTTTATGAGTTATGGCGGATCGCATCTTCTTGTTGAATCGATCGGACTTGGCATACTCATGTCGATGAGGCGTTATGCGCGTGCGATGCATCGAGACGATATGCAGAGAGAATTTTTGGGAATCTAAAATAGAAGTTAGACTTTAGTCCATTAGACTCGAGTAGAAAAATACTAAAATAGTTATGCAAATAATTGATGGAAAAAAAATGCAGGCTGAGATTCTGGAAAAAGTTCGCGAAGAACTCAAGCGACTTTCGTATACACCGTATTTCACCGATATTCTTATTGGAAGCGACCCTGTCAATGCAAAATATGTTGCGATGAAGAAGAAAACTGCCGAAGAGATCGGTTTGGGTTACAAAGATGTTTTTTTTGGAGAAGACGCGACGGAGAGTGATGTTGTCCGTGCAATTGAAGAACTCAATCGAGCTCCTGGTATGGCGGGCATCATAGTTCAGCTTCCACTTCCGGCAGGGTTTGATAAGGATCGGATTTTGAATGCTGTCTCAGCGGACCTTGATGTTGATGTTCTCGGAAAAAGTGCGAGTGAAAAATTTTATAATGATAAAAGTACTATTGCTCTTCCAACAGCAATTGCTGTCATGAAAATACTAGATTTCACTTGCCCTGATATGGATGAAAAAAAAATTCTTATTCTCGGGCAAGGCCCGCTCGTTGGCAAACCCGTGAGCCATCTTTTGACGGGGCGGAGAATCGTTCACAATACCGTGACAAGGAAAACAGATGAGAATGAAAAGTTGGCTCTACTAAAGAATGCTGATATCGTTGTGAGTGCCATGGGTGTGCCCAATATTATTCGAGGTGACATGCTCAAGGACGGCGTCGTCGTCATTGATGCAGGAACATCAGAAATGGAAGGATCGATAGTCGGTGACATAGAATTTAGTTCAGTATCAAAGAAGGCTTCATTTATTACACCGACCCCAGGAGGAGTCGGACCGGTCACTGTCGGTTGTCTATTTGAAAACGTTCTCCGTGTCGCACAATCACAAGCGAACAAGTCATGAATTTAGAATTATTTCATTTTTTTAATAATCTAGCGCAGACGAGTCCTTTCACACAAGTGCTTGTCATATTCCTTGCGACTCATCTCGCGACGATTGCACTCGTCTTTACGTTTGGCTTCCTAGTATTTTCTATCGTTCCGCGACACATACGGAAGAGAGAAATTTTTTTTACAAGAAAAGTGTACACTATTATCCGCGAACGAGTCTCACGTAACAGAGCATTTGCTCTCACACTGATCCTCTCACCGCTTGTATCTTGGGTACTCGTCAAAATCCTCAAAGCACTGATACATTTTCCGCGTCCGCATATTTCAATCATGGATTTTTCTCCGCTTTTCTTTTATGGAAGTTTCGAGTCTTTTCCGTCAGGACACGCAGTCATCTTCGCTTCACTTGCCACGGCAATGACTTTGTATCATCGCAAGATTGGACTAGTGTATATCCTTGTAGCAATACTTATAGGGATATCGCGTATCGCAGCAGGTATTCATTTTCCTGTTGATGTGCTGGCTGGTTACGCCATAGGTGTATTTCTGACGCTTGCGATTTATTATTCAGTTGAACAATCAGAGAGACCGTCTCGAGTAAAAATATGACAGTTTTTGACGCAGTAATTCTCGGCAGCGTCGAAGGAATCACAGAATTCCTGCCTATTTCCTCTACTGCCCACCTCATCATGACATCTCGATTTCTAGGGCTCCCGCAGACCGAAGCAATGAAGAGCTTTGAGATTATGATTCAGGGAGGTGCAATACTTGCGGTCCTCGTGGTTTCAGTACGGTCGCTTTTTTCTGACAGGCACCTTATAGGCAAGACAGTAGTCGCGTTTGTGCCGACATCTATAGCAGGACTTTTGCTTTATCCGATTGTCAAAAATGTTTTTCTTGAAAATTATTTTATAATACCGATCGCACTCATCGTTGGTGGAATCGTCATGATTGTTTTTGAGAGAAAAAAAGTCAAAACGCCTCATGAGGAAGACAAAGAGGATCTTTCGTTAGTGAGCTATCGCCACGCGTTTCTCATCGGATGCGCGCAGATACTCGCACTTATTCCGGGTGTGTCTCGAAGTGCAACGACAGTTGTCGCGGGCAGAATGCTTGGATTGTCAAAACAAAATATCGTTAAGTTTTCATTTTTTTTGGCAATTCCCACTATTGGTGCTGCCACAGCGTATGATTATCTAAAAAATGTAGATTCGATGAAGAGCTCAGATCTCGTTTTGATTTTTGTTGGATTTGCTGTTTCGTTTGTTGTGGCATACATTGCGCTTTCATGGCTGCTCCGGTATGTGAGAGCACATAGTTTCGAGAGATTTGGCTGGTATCGGATTGTTATTGGCGCTATTTTCCTTGTCGCTCTCATTCTCTAAACTATTGCCAATAAGGCGCAAAAGGGCTATACTCCTAATCGTTTATGATCAAAAAGAGGCTTACTGCGCTGGCAATTTTCATCCTTGGCGTCTTCGTCGCCTTTTTTGTTTTTCAATCTGAGCCGAGTACGTTAGCGCGCCTTCCTCACGTTTTTGGAGAGAAGCCATTTACCCTCGGACTCGATCTTTCTGGTGGAACACACCTTATATACAAAGCCGATATAAGCAAGGTTCCAGAAGCGGACAAAAAGGATGCGATGGATTCACTCCGCGATGTTATCGAGCGCCGTATCAATATATTTGGTGTTTCTGAACCAATCGTGCAACTAGAGCATTCAAAGCTCACTGGTGAAGACCGTCTTTTGGTTGATTTGCCTGGTGTGACAGATATTAGTGAAGCCGTAGCCATGATTGGACAAACACCACTTCTGGAATTCAAAGTTGAGGATCCAACTTTCGATCCGAGCAAAATACAACTGGACGCATCAAACATTGATGAAAATGGTGTTTTGCAAGTGAATGCTGATATATTAAATGCTCAGTATATAGCAACAGAATTGACTGGACGTCATTTGGCGCGGGCAACACTCGAATTCGATCAAACAACATACGAGCCGATAATAGGTCTTGAATTTAACGATGATGGTGCAAAACTTTTTGAAGAGATTACATCTGCAAACGTCGGCAAGACGGTTGCAATTTATCTCGATGGTGCCGTAATTTCTGCGCCAAATGTGAACGAAAAAATATCAGGTGGCACCGCGGTCATTTCGGGCAACTTCACTCCTGACGAAGCGAAGATACTTGTCGGACGCCTCAATTCGGGTGCTTTGCCTGTGCCGATAGAACTTATTTCAACACAGACAATAGGTGCGTCGCTTGGAGCAAATGCGGTTGCGGGTGGAGTAAAAGCGGGAATGATTGGCTTTATAGCTGTTGCAATTTTTCTCATCATATTTTATCGTTTGCCGGGACTGGTCTCCGTCATCGCTCTTTCTATATACACGGCTATCATGCTTGCGCTTTTCAAACTCATACCAGTCACTCTCTCTGCACCAGCTATAGCAGGATTCATCATATCTATTGGTCTGGCGGTGGACGCAAACGTGCTTATTTTTGAGCGCATGAAGGAAGAGATGAGAAGTGGCCGTACGATACCTGATGCGATGCACGAGGGATTTGAACGAGCGTGGCCATCAATTCGTGATTCGAATATCTCAACAATCATCACAATGGCGATACTATTCTGGTTCGGTACGTCACTCATCAAAGGATTTGCGCTGACGTTTGGTCTCGGTGTTCTAGTATCAATGTTTTCTGCTATTACACTTTCACGCAGATTCCTATATGGCGTCGCTGGAGGGGAGAGCAAGGTCGCACGATTTTTATACAGTTCAGGTTTCTCAAAATAAATTATGTGGATTATTAAACACAGAAAAATATTCTTCGCTATATCTATCGCTCTCACTCTTGCATCGATAGCACTTCTTGTTCTCCGCGGAATCCCACAGTCAATTGAGTTCAAAGGTGGAGCCTTGCTTGAAGTGGCATATACGGAAACTCCCGCAACGTTCGAAGAAGTACAAACCGCTGTCGAGGAACTCGAACTTGGTGCAACGGTTGTACAACCAACTGGAGATAATGGCTACATCATCAAAACGAGAGACCTCACTGAGTTGGAACATCAGTCACTTTTTGTGTCACTTGGGTTGGGTGATACGCACAAAGTAGAAGAGAAATCATATACATCGATCGGTCCATCTGTCGGAAAAGAACTCAAACACAAAGCAACCGTATCGCTCATTTTGGTCATCCTCGCTATCGTGTTTTTCATCGCCTATGCTTTCCGCAAAATCTCTCTCCCGATATCATCATGGAAGTACGGATTCACAGCGATATTTACACTCGGACACGACGTGATCGTCACCACAGGTGTGTTCATATTGTTTACACTATTTCTGGGGGCAGAAGCAGACACATTGTTCATTGTTGCACTTTTGACAGTACTCGGCGTTTCAGTGAACGACACGATCGTCGTTTTCGATCGCATACGAGAAAACCTTCGTGTAAACAGTGAATCGAAAAAGGTTGAATCATTCGAGACAACAGTCGGCAACAGCGTGACGCAGACTCTCGAGCGATCAATCAATACGTCGCTCACCGTCGTGATCGTGCTTCTCGCATTATATTTCTTCGGACCTGAGACGACGAAGATATTTGCTCTCATTATGACATTTGGAATGCTCGTCGGTACGTTCTCTTCAATATTCCTTGCCTCACCACTCCTCGTAGTCTGGGAACGCATGCAGGCGAAGAAAGAACGAGCAAAGATAGTTGAATAGGAATTACAAAAACATCCTCACATGAGGATGTTTTTGTTTTTGGTACAAAAAAACCTCTCCCAAATGTTCGGGAAAGGTTTGTGACCTCGCAGTCTTTATTTTTATGCTACTTGAGCTTTTGCTTCAGTAACAAATAATTCTTCAATATTGATAGCCGGAATAGTGTCCGGTATCTTGTAGTTCACCTCACCGTCGATGGCAAATTGCAGATGTGATCTGCAGTCTACGTAATCCACAACGATAGAAAATATTTTTGCTAACTTGGTTTCATATTCTGTCACAGAGGTAGTTTTTTCTGCAACAGCAGCGTGACATTCTTCTGCCCTTACGTGCTTTCTACGTGCTGCATGCTCCAGTCGTTTTTCTGCATCTTTCTTTGCAGTTTTTGCATCTTCAAATTCTGCGTAACTCTCACGCAGCGTTCTTGCTAATTCGATAAGTTGACCACAATCGTTTGTGGTGGTTTTCGAAGATGTTACTTCCGCCCCTAGGATAGTGGTTACCTCGTAGTGGAGTTGTTTCAAGAATTTCTTGATCGCGATGTGGTCATCGCAATTTGGCAGTTCCATGCCGGGACCCTTCTTCGAGGGTTTTTTTGTCATGTAAATTATCATATAATGGAGATTTACCTTTGAAGCAGAACACTCTAAAATGATAAATATGAGTACATATATGCATTTGTGTTTTGGTGAACGAAAGAAAATAGAGAGGTTTTTGAATAACAAAAAAAGCATTCGAGCGATAGCGAGAATGCTTAATAGAGGTATCAGTTGTATTTCAAAT
>Ga0163151_10002763_pt1 | contig 26434 bp, 20 predicted proteins | sample OliLakLV19MP5IB2_FD_145596 | JGI IMG/M metagenome (GOLD analysis project Ga0163151, IMG submission 145596) | Freshwater microbial mat bacterial communities from Lake Vanda, McMurdo Dry Valleys, Antarctica - Oligotrophic Lake LV.19.MP5.IB-2 | ecosystem: Environmental > Aquatic > Freshwater >...
CCTTAGAGAAGAGAAAAAATATCTTGGGTCTCATTAAAGTATTTGAAAAATTAAACGCTAAGCTTTCAAATAATTGCCCTGATCTAGTTTTAGTAGGGAGTGAAGGTTTTGGTTTTGAAGAAATAAAAAAAACAATCGAATCGTCAGCTGTTAAATCAAAAATCAAACGCTTGGGTTTTGTGAATGAAGCGGAACTTTCGGGACTTTACCGAGGATGCAGCACATTTGTGTTTCTTTCTCATGAAGAAGGTTATGGCATACCCGTAATCGAGGCAATGGCCTGTGGAGCTTCAGTATTGACAAGTAACACAACAAGTCTTCCTGAGGTGGGTGGTGGGTATACTTGGCTTGTGGATCCATTAGATGTAGATCATATAGTAATTAAGTTGGTAGAAATTCTGAGTCAAAGTGAAGCTGTTATACAACAAGTGAAACGTGGTCAGGCCTATGCATCGGGTCTTACTTGGACAAAAGTAGCTGAAGATACACGCCGAGTTTATGAAAAAATTTTACAAAAATCAATCTAGCAATACTTGCGATTATTTTTCACTCATTCTCATAATCACGTGGAGTTATTCCGTACTTCTTAATCTTTCGAAGCAACGTGTTTTTAGGAATATTTGCACGAGCGACTGTTTGATTGATTTTACCGCGATTGGCTTTTAACGCATTAATAATAAATTGTTTTTCAAATTGTTCTTTAAGATTGTCGTAGTTCATGGGTTCAGTAGTGTTTTCAGCTCCGCTACCGCTAACCGAGATATTAATCGGTGTAGTTGTTTTTAAAAATACTTTTTCATTTTTTTTTCGTGTTTTGCTCGAATTTTTCACGCTGTCAGGTAGACTATCAAATGTAATCACATTTGAATTCTCGATAATAAAACAATGTTCAATAACATTTTCAAGTTCTCTGATATTCCCGGGCCACGCAAATTCGGTGATAGATCTCATGGCAATAGGGTCAATGCTCGTAATATCTCTGTGGTGGCGTTTGGTGAATTTCTTAATGAAATAATCAGCTAGTGCTGGAATATCATCAGCGCGCTCTCTTAGAGGCGGTAAAAAAATGGGCATGACATTAAGTCGGTAAAATAAGTCTTCGCGAAATCTAAGTTCTTCAATCATTTTTTCAAGATTTCGATTTGTTGCAGCTATGATACGCGCATTTGTTTTAATTTCTCGATTGCTACCTACGGGTGTAAATTTACGCTCTTGAAGTACTCTCAAGAGTTTCACCTGCATGGGTGGGCTTAATTCTCCGATTTCGTCTAAAAATAATGTCCCATTAGATGCTGATTGAAATCTGCCAATTTTACGTTCATGTGCTCCGGTGAAGGATCCTTTTTCGTGACCAAAAAGTTCGCTCTCCATTAAATTTTCTGGAATAGCGCCGCAGTTGATAGCCACAAAAGGGCCATTTTTCTGTGTACTATTAAAGTGAATTGCTCTTGCTACAAGTTCTTTGCCAGTTCCATTTTCACCGCGTATTAAAACAGTGGTGTCGACTTTTGCTAGACGATAAATCAAATCAAAAATCTTTTTCATCTGTTGGCTTGAGCCTACAAATTCAGAATCTGTATCGTCATCAAAAATTGGATTACTCAGTGCAAGTGATGAAACCATTTCTCGTGCTTCGAGTGCTTTATTGACAATCTTCACCATGGTTTCAGGGCGCACAGGTTTTTCGACATAGTCGTAGGCGCCATCTTTGATGGCTTCTACAGCATCGCGTAAATTGGCTTGTGCCGTCATCAGAACAACAAAAGTGCGTGGATCATTTTGTTTTATAAGTTTTAAGGCTTCCAGACCATCAAGTTCAGGCATGCGAACATCCATGAGAACAAGATCGTACTCTTGTTCTTTGAGTCGAGCTAAAGCTTCAAGGCCTGTACTTGATTCAGCAAAAGTCCATTGTATTTCAGAGGCGGAAGATTCTAAAATACTTTTTACAGTTTTTCTTAATTCTAATTCATCATCAACGATGAGTACGCGTAAACTCTGCATAATTATCCTCAGGTTCTTCTAACGGAAGTGTAAAACCTATTTTGGTTCCGATATCTAATTGGCTAGTAATAAACACTTTTCCTCCATGAAGCTCAATAAAATATTTAACAAGATAAAGCCCAAGCCCAGTGCCCGTAACTTGTATGTTTTTATCTCCAGACACTCTATAAAATTTTTCAAACACTTTAGGTATTTCTTCTTCGGGAATGCCTCGCCCGTTATCACTTACTTCAACGCGAATGTCAGGGCCCATCTCCAGTGTTGTTAGTGTAATTTCACTGCCCGCGTCAGAGTATTTTATCGCATTCTCAATCAGGTTAATGAGAACTTCGCTAATGAGAGTTCTGTCTAATTCCATACTAAACAATGGTTCAAGATTTATTTTAATTTGAATATTTTTTTGATCAGCTAGTGGTTTTATACGATCGACAACATCTTGGATCATACTGTTAATGTCACATACTTCTTTTGTGAGTTTTATATTTCGCGCTTCAACGCGTGTGAGTTGTAAAATACTGGTGATATATTGTCTGAGTTCTTCGCTGATTTGCCTGATACTTGTTAAATCTTGCTTCACATCTTTGGGGATTTCGACCTCTCTACTTCCTAAAAGTCGATCAGTGATGCCTTGGATTTTTGCGAGCGGGTTTTTTAAATCATGTGATATCAAAGATAAGAAATTATTTTTTAGAGATTCGACCTGGCTGAGGTAATGAAGTTCTCGCTCTGATTCCCAAGTGAGTTTTTCTGATTCACTTAATCTATAACCTGAAATAACAACATACGTAACAAGTATTGTGACTAAATGGGCTTGGATCGGCATCCAAATTGCGTAGAGATCAAAAAGTGCAATGCTTAAAGAAATAATACTCACTGCTAAGAAACCTAAGAAAACAAATGCAACTGACTGTGGGTATTGAAAAATAATCCAAAGACTAATGAGCATGACAAGCAGAAGGCCTGTGGCATTAAACCAAATGGGAAGTTTAGTAATCCATTTATTACTTATAAAGTTATGAATAATATTTGCGAGTAACGTACCAGTTGTTAATTCACCCACTGCAGTTTGAAATTGATGTGATGGAATTCCTTTGGCTGTAAAAATGATGATTTTATCTTTAAGTGCAGAGTTTGGGATGTCATGTTTAAGGAGTGCAGAAAACGGATATGATTTAAAGATTCCTTCATGACCTTGAAAATTAATGGGGTCACCTGTACGTTGATAAGGGGCGAATTTATTTTTTCCAAAAACAAAATTTGCAACTCTCACACCTATATGAGGGGTAGAATAACTAGCGCTTAAAAGATGACGAATTTTCCCGTCAGGGTCAGTTCTTAAATCTACAGTTCCGGTATTACGTCCGTCGGTAGTTGCAAGTCCAGGAAGAAGCGCATGACCACTACTATCTGATTTTGCAGCCCAAAAAATTCCGGGTCGATGAAACAAGTGATTTTGATGTGGAGTAAGTGTGCCCCGTACTATTTCTTCACTGAAAAATAAAGTTACAACCGCCGTTTTAGCACCAGCATTAAATACTGAGCTTAAAGCTCGCTCCCAAACAGCTGCATGCCAGAAAAAAGAATCAGTGGTTTCAACAATTTCTTTTAAAGACCAAAGTGAATTTTTGCCTGCGTAATCATTAATTCCATCAAGCCACACAACATCTTCGCGACTCAGATTAATGAGAACGATATCGTTTTTGACTTGTTGTGGGCCTCGTAAGGCAAAGCGCATGTCGTAATTTGATTGGTTTGTGAGTAGTAAAATAAAGCCAACTGCAAAGCAAAAAAGCAGACGAAGGCTTAGCCCCAAACCGCTTATAAGGCGCTGGGAGGATAATTTAAAAAAAGCTCTGAGACGACGTGGGATAAATGCGATCATAGGCTCTTATGCGGTGTATCAATAAACTTGGAAAATTTCAATTTATTTAGTACTTTAACACACATTATGAAGGTGTTTTTCGGACTAAATGGCGATTTACCAACTCAATTGCCCGTGATTATGACTATAGGCAATTTTGACGGAATGCATAAGGGGCATCAAGACTTGGTGGACTTGGTGCAAGCCCATGCGAAAAAGATCCATGGTGTAAGCCTCGTGATGACTTTTGATCCTCACCCCATGAAAGTTTTGTTTCCACAAAGGGGCCTTAAAAATATTTTTACCCTTGATGATCGTATTGAAATATTGAAAAGCAAAAACGTTGATTTTTTACTCATAGAGCCTTTTAGCCGCGAACTTAGTCAACTCACACCAGATGATTTTTTTACAAATCTTTTGCAAGCTCGAATGAATCTTAAAGCATTGTATGTGGGGCATGATTTTAGTTTTGGAAAAAATCGCCAGGGTTCTCTTACCGTGTTAGAAAAACTTTGTGTTAAACACTCAGTAGAATTGCATGTCATGCCCCCTGTAAAAATTAACGATGATGTCGTATCATCGACAAAAATTAGAGACGCAATTTTAGATGGTGATGTTAAAAAAGCTCATATATTTTTAAATAGACCTTTTTATCTTGAGGGAATTATTGAGAAGGGTGCCGGCCGCGGAAAAAAACTTAATATTCCAACCGCAAATTTATTTACTCGAGCTGAACTTTTTCCAAAAAATGGCGTTTACATAACCAATGCGCGTGTCGATGGCCATGATTGGATAAGTGTCACAAATATCGGTTTTAACCCTACTTTTACCGGTGATTCTGGACAAAGGCCCTTGCAAATCGAAACTCATATTTTAGATTTTGACAAAGACATATACGGCCAGCCTTTACGAGTTACTTTTTATGATTACATAAGACCCGAATTGCGATTCAATTCAGTACAAGAGCTTGTGGCTCAGATCACGGATGACATAACGAGAACAAGGTTGTACCCATGGGAAAAATTTTAAAGTTAATTGAGATTACTGACAAACCCTGGGAGCAACGTTGGAAAGCGTTTAGTGAAACCTGCTCGGCTGAGTGTGGTGTATCTATAATTGCAGAAATCAAAACAGCAACTAAAGAAAATTTTTCTGAAATCCTGGGTGAAGTTCTTGTCAGTGATGCTGATATATTTTGTGTTAGTGATCTTTTTTCTGTTGAAGTACTCGCTAAAGTTAAGCAAACCACGCACCAGGCTACAATGGCGGGCGCATGCGATTTTTTTATAAAAGAAAAAGGCGGTTGGTGGCCACGAGTTATTTTGATGGAGGCTTTCTCACGTACTGTTTCGCTCAATATTGGGCTGTTAGATCTTGATGCCAGTGCACTAATCGTCGGTGGAACTGGTACAGCAAAACTTATTGTAGGTGCATTGACGAAAATCGGTTTTAGAAAAATCAATATTGCGCTCGAGTCTGAAGCTGAAGGTAATGCGCTCATTGCTGAAATGAGAAAACAATATTATCAAATCAAATTTGAATTTATTCCTTTTCAAACAATAACGACATTGCCTGGTGTTCATTCACTTGTGGTGAATACAACGCCTCTTACCATTGAGAATGCATTACTGGATGAGCTTTACTTTTTTAATTTTCTAAAAGCTGGTGGAGTCGTTGTGGATGTTAATTTAATTCCTACGGTAACTCCTTTGATTGAAGAATCAAAAATTTGGGGAGCTCGACATTTGTCTGGTGATTACATCAGTGCACAGTCAGATGCATATCTCTTGAGTCAGATACTAGACAAAAAGATAGATATTGAGAAGTACCGCACGCAACTTAGAGCAAATGCTGACGCGGTGCCGTTTGATATCAATCCGTTCCTTAAAAGATTTCGCGATAGAGGAACTTGATGCGTGTTTAACAAACACCCTCGCCGTGCTAAACTATGAGAAGCTAAGAAGAACCTGAAAAGTTAGTTGGTAAGGCAAGGAGGCCTTTTTATGGCAGGTAAGGGACTTGGAGAACTGCTCGTACGCGAGCAACTCATCACCATTGACCAGCTTGAAACAGCAAAGAGGACGCAAAAGCAACAAGGCGGCAGTAGTCGTCTTAGCTCAGCCCTTGTAAAACTTGGTTACGTCAATGAATCACAACTCACTGAATTTTTATCCAAGCAGCATCAAGTTTCCGCGATTGATCTCGCTACTTTTGAAATAGATCTTGAAGCCGTTAAAACTGTATCAAAAGAAGTTTGTGAAAAATACGGTCTGATTCCGATTAGCAAATCTGGTAACTCAATTGTTGTAGCCATGAGTGACCCAGCAAATATTTTTGCTCGTGATGATCTTCAGTTTCTTACTCGCTGTAAAATTGAAGTGGTCGTTGCCTCAGAAGCTGGCATTCAACATGCTATTGAGCGAAATTATATGTCAAAGGTGACTTACGAAACCATCATGACCGAGATGGAGCGAGATTCTGAGCCTACTCGCACTAACGTTGATATTGCGATTGTGGATGTAGAGAAAAGCCAAGCTGATGCACCAGTTGTAAAATTTGTTAATCTTATTTTAACTGAAGCTATCAAACTCAGAGCTAGTGATATTCACGTAGAGCCCTATGAGAAACGTTTTCGCATTCGATTTAGAATTGACGGAACACTTTTTGAAAAAATTCAGCCACCCGCAGAAATTTCTAGTGCTATATCGAGTCGCCTTAAAATTATGAGCAAACTTGATATCTCAGAGCGACGTCGGCCTCAAGATGGTCGTCTAAAAATTCGCACAAAAGATAATCGTGAAATTGATTTTCGTGTAAGTGTATTGCCAACACTTTTTGGCGAAAAAATTGTCATGCGTCTTTTAGATAAAGCTAATCTTCAATTAGATCTTGCAAAATTAGGCATGGAACCCCATGAACTTGAAAAATTAAAAGCTGGAATATACGCTCCATTTGGAATGGTGCTAGTTACGGGGCCTACGGGTTCAGGTAAATCAACTACAATTTATTCTGCACTCTCTGATCTCAATAAGCCTGACGTAAATATCAGTACAGCTGAAGATCCGGTGGAGTACAATATCGAGGGAATCAATCAAGTTCAAATGAATGCTGATGTAGATTTGAACTTTTCATCATCACTAAGAAGTTTTCTCAGGCAAGATCCAGATATCATTATGGTCGGTGAGATTCGTGATTACGAAACCGCTGAAATTGCATTTAAAGCAGCGCTCACGGGTCACTTGGTAGTGAGTACACTTCACACCAACGATGCGCCCAGCACAATTAATCGATTAATAAATATGGGAGTTGAACCATTTTTAGTTACAGCGGGTGTGAATCTTATTATCGCTCAGCGCCTTGTTCGAAAAATTTGTGATCGCTGTAAAAGTCAAGTGGCTGTTGCTCCACAAGTACTACTCGATTTGGGAGTGAAAAAAGAAAACATAGATGGGTTTACAGTTTTTAAAGGGCATGGTTGTCAAGCTTGCGGCGATATTGGTTATAAAGGGCGAGTAGCAATTTATGAATTAATGCCGTTCACCGAAGCCATGAAAACTTTGGTTTACCAAAGTGCTACTCCCAATGAACTTAAGCGTAAAGCGATGGAAGAAGGCATGACCACACTTCGCATGAGTGCACTTAATAAATTAAAAGATGGAATCACTTCAGTCCAAGAAGTCATGGACAGTTCACCAAAGGATGTTGTGTGATCACACTCCACCAGCTCCTTAAAACTATGTTAGATCAAAATGCAAGTGATCTTCATATCACTACAGCTTCACCACCAGTATTAAGAGTGAATGGAAAAATCGTTCGTGTGAAATCAAATGAACTCACCAGTGCTGAGACAAAACTACTTTGTTACAGCATTTTGACGGATGTTCAAAAAAGTAGGTTTGAAGAGCATAAAGAATTAGATTTAAGTTTTGGAATCAAAGGACTCGCTCGTTTTAGAGGAAATATTTTTTACCAACGTGGAGCCGTCACGGGAACATTTCGCAGAATCCCCTATGAGATTCCTGATTATAGAGAATTGGGACTTCCACCCATTGTGGGTGAGCTGACGAATAAAAATAATGGTTTGGTTTTGGTTACAGGGCCTACGGGTTCAGGTAAATCTACAACAATAGCTTCGCTTATTGATAAACTTAATCAAGAGCAATTTGGGCATATCATGACGGTGGAAGACCCCATTGAGTACCTGCACCAACATAAAAATTGTGTAGTCAATCAAAGAGAAGTTGGCCCTGATACTTGGAGTTACAAAAATTCTCTAAAATATGCTCTCAGGCAAGATCCAGATTACCTCCTTATCGGCGAAATGCGTGATCTTGAAACAATAGAAGCCGCACTGAGTATCGCAGAGACGGGGCATTTGGTATTTGCGACATTGCATACCAATTCAGCCATTCAAACAATAAGCCGTATTGTTAACGTATTTTCTGGTGATCAACAAAATCGAATTCGAATACTTTTAAGTTTTGTTCTTCAAGGTATTATCTCTCAAGAATTGGTGCCAGGTGTAGATGGTAAGTATGTTTTAAGTTGTGAGGTATTGATTCCGAATCCTGCAATGCGAAATTTAATTCGTGAAGATAAACTTCACCAAGTATATAGCCAAATGCAGATCGGACAATCCCATTCAGGCATGATGACGATGAATCAAAGTCTCATGAGTCTTTTAGTTCGTAGACAAATCTCAATGAAAGTCGCATTTGAAACATCTCCTGACCCTGAAGAGCTAGATTCTATGCTCAAGAAGTTGGGGCTCTAAACAATGAGAGCTTTTCTTTACCAAGGAAAAACATCAGGCGGTAAATTTATCAAGGGAGTCCTTGAGGCTAATAGTGAAATTGAAGCTCGAATTAAATTACGTGCACAAAGAATAATTCCACTAAAAGTTGTAGAGAAGGGTGTTGCTGCTGCTAAATCTGGCGGCGGTGGAAGTGCTTCAAATATTTTGGGTTATTTTGGGCTTGAGCCTTCAGTTAAAGCAAAAGATCTACAAGTTTTTACAAGGCAATTTGCCACCATGATCGCATCAGGAATACCGATTGTGCAATCAATTGAACTTTTGGCAAATCAAAGTGCGAGCCCGGTGCTCAAAGCAAGTTTGACTTCAGTTAAAGAAGGTCTTGAGAGTGGCAAACGCTTGGGTGATGCCTTAGAAGGCTGGCCGCGAGTTTTTAACAGACTTTATGTGAGTCTTGTGCGAGCCGGAGAAGAGGGTGGTGTTTTAGATACCATCTTAAACAGACTAGCGCTTTATATTGAAAAGAGCGTAAAAATAAAAGCAAAGATTACCGGAGCCATGTGGTACCCAGCAGGAATTTTACTTGTTTCTGGTGTTGTCATCATGGCGCTTTTAACTTTTGTTATTCCTAAGTTTGAAGAACTTTTTAAAAGTTCCGGGCAAGAACTTCCGCAGCTTACTCAAATGGTCATCATAGCCAGTCATTTTGCGCAGTCTAATTTTATCTATATTATTTTTGCTGCTGTAGCATTCGTGATCTTTTTAAAACAGTATTATAATTCGCCAAAAGGCCGAGCTGTTATCGATATTATTCTAATTAAAGTTCCTATTATTGGGCCACTATTACAAAAAGGGGCCATTGCTAGATTCACCAGAACATTATCTACAATGTTAGGTTGTGGTGTGGGCATTATTGACGCGTTAGAAATATGTGCAAACGTTGTTGATAACACAGTAGTTGAACGTGCCTTGCAAAAAGCAAAAATCGCAATTTCTGAGGGTAAAAGTATCACTCAACCCCTTGGCCAAGAGCCATACATTCCACAAATGGTTGTGCAAATGATTGGTGTTGGAGAAGCAACTGGTAGCCTTGATACCATGCTTGGTAAAATTGCAGATTTTTATGAAGATGAAATTGATTATGCCGTAGGTGCATTAACGTCAATTATGGAACCCATAATGATGATCTTTCTTGGTAGTATCATCGCCGTATTAGTTGTGGCCATGTATCTCCCAATCTTTAACTTGGCGAACATGGTCAAATGATAGGGCGCTGGAAAGAGATGAAGATTCCTGATCTTGAACAACACCGAGGCAGAACTTTGCTCATCATTGGTGTTAGGATCGCTTTTTTTCTATCTATCTTGGCGATCACCATTTTATATCAAATTAAATTAGCAACTTTTTTTAATACAGAAAGTCTATTCCCTTTTTATACTTTATTGATCACTGCATTTTTACTTAATTCTGTTTACCTCTATTTCTTTGAAAAAACTCAGCGCCTCTGGTTGCCGACAGCATTTTTGTTTGTCTACGATACCATTTTCATTACAACGCTGATTTTAATCACAGGAATGCAGCAGTCGATTTTTTTATTCTTATACTTAGTTAATATTATTCTCTGTAGTTTTGTTTTTCAGCGCAAAGGCGCATTTTTAATCGCACTTTTCACGAGTTTATCTTTTAGTGTTATTTTGGTGTTTGGGCCCGAGCTTCACGGGCAAACTTTGTATTACGCTGTGGGGTTAAATAATCTAGCTTTTTTCTCAGTGGCGGCATTGAGTGGTTATCTCAGTGAGCAGCTGAATTTTATGGGTAATCAGCTCAATCTTAGAACTAAAGATATTAAAGCTCTTAAAGATATTAATAAAATCATCGTAGAGAACATCAACTCAGGTCTGATCACTTGTACTAAAAATTATGAAATATTATTAAGTAATAAATCTGCATTAAAAATATTGGGCCTTTCAAATATCACGGGGCTTACCATAGATGAAGTATTCTCTGGGATGAAGCTTCACATACAACAAATGATGGAGAAAAAATCAAAAGACCATAATCTTGATAGTCGACTTGAAAGGCGTCACGTTTTGCCCGGTGGCGAACGTTTACTTTTAGGTTTGAGTATTTCTTCATTGATGTCTGAAGACGATCAAGTAAATGGTTACATCATCATATTTCAAGATCTTACCGAAATTTTACGCTTAGAAAATACTGTGCGTAGACAGGAAAAACTTGCAGCCGTAGGTAAACTTGCAGCTGGTATTGCTCACGAGATTCGTAACCCGCTGGCAAGTATCAGTGGAAGTATTGAATTATTAAAAGACAGTGTTCAGCTTACTACCCCTGATCAGGTAAAGCTCATGGACATTGCACTTAAAGAAATTTCAAGACTCAATATGTTTATCACCGAGTTTTTAGCATTTGTACGCCCCGAAGATCGAATACTTGATGTCTGTAATGTTGATAATATTTTAAATGAAGTTTTAGACATGATTAAACTTAATAAAACTTTGCCCCAAAATATTTTACAAGTAAGAGATTTAAAATCTGGCATTTTTATCTCTGGTGATAAAAATAAATTAAAACAAGTATTCCTAAATTTAGTGATCAACGCTTATCAAGCAATGAATAATCGTGACCCAGCAAAACTTACGGTTCAGACATATGTAGAAGAAGATGTTTTAATAGTTAAGTTTCGAGACGTTGGTCATGGAATGTCAGATCAGACAATGAAGCGTTTATTTGAACCGTTTTTTACCACAAAGCCAAAAGGTACGGGCTTAGGTCTTGCGACAGTACATAAAATTCTTGAAATTCATGATGCTAAAATTTTTGTTGAAAGTCATGAGGGTCAAGGAACCGAATTTACGGTACAATTTCATCAGGTGATCAAGCAAAGTTCACACAGCTCAGGAGACCATAATGAAGGCCAGAATACTGGTAGTTGACGACGAAGAAAGCATTCGCGAATTTTTAGATATCATGTTGAAAAAAGAGGGCTACGAAGTAACTCTTGCCGAAGATGGTAAGCGTGCTCAAGAGCTCATGAAGAAAAAAAGTTTTAATATGGTCATCTCAGATCTGCAGATGCCCAATGTCACTGGAATTGAGCTTCTAAAATCTACCAAAGAACTCAGCGAAGATATTGTGTTTATGATTATCACTGCATTTGGTACAACAGAGACTGCTGTTGAAGCCATGAAACTTGGCGCTTACGATTACATCACCAAACCATTTAAAATAGATGAAGTAAGAATTCTCATCAACAATGCTTTAAAAAGTAAACGCCTTGAATCAGAGAACATTCAACTTAGAAAAGAACTTAAAAAAGAAAATAGCTATGCAAGTATTATTGGTAATAGCTCAGCCATGCATAAGATCTTTGATCTTATTCAAAGAGTTTCTCAGACAGCGACCAACGTTTTAATCACAGGTGAATCAGGTACTGGTAAAGAGCTTATTGCAAAAGCGGTACATTATAATGGCCCACTTAAAGATAGACCCTTTGTAACTGTAAACTGCGGAGCTATTCCTGAAAATTTGATGGAAAGCGAAATGTTCGGCCATAAAAAAGGCTCATTCACGGGTGCTCACATAGATAAAATGGGTCTCTTTGAAGTAGCTAATGGCGGAACCTTATTCTTAGACGAAATCGGTGAATTGCCTTTGAGCATTCAAGTTAAACTTTTGCGCTCAATACAAGAGCGAGTGATTAGAATGGTTGGCGGCACTGATGATATAAAAGTAGATGTGCGCATCGTAGCTGCAACAAATAGAAATCTTGAAGATTTCGTCAAGCAAGGTGGGTTTAGAGAAGATCTTTATTATCGCCTCAATGTTATTCTTATTAAAGCTCCTTCACTGCGCGAGCGCCGTGAAGACATTCCAATCTTAGCGAAGCATTTTTTAGATAAGTACAATAGTAGGCTCAGTAAAGAAGTGAAATCCATTAGCGATGACGCCATGGAAATACTTAAAAAATATGATTATCCAGGCAATGTTCGTGAGCTTGAAAATATTATTGAGCGCACAGTGGCCCTTGAAGCAGGTGCTACAATTTTACCTGAGAGCTTGCCACCTATGGTGACAACATCCAACGGTAATAGAAAACTCGTATCAGCTTACGATATCGATGTAACTGATGAGGGTTTAGATCTAGAAAAAGTCGTTGGCCAAATTGAAAAAGAAATTTTGATTAAAGCGATCCACAGAGCGAGCGGTGTGAAGAAGAAAGCCGCTAAGCTTTTAGGCATCACTTTTAGATCTATGCGCTACAGAGTTGAAAAGTACGGCCTCTCAGGCCCAGGTGATGAAGACCTTGTAGACGATTAAGATGCATTTGAGGTCACCTCGGTGACCTTTTTGGGCAAAACTAAGGCCCAGCTTAAGCTTTTAAATGGCCATATTTAACAAACGGTAGATATTTCGTTAGTTTAGGATGATGTCGAAGTTTTAGGCAGGAAGCCAAATTAGGGTATTTTAAGGTTTCAAATCTAATATAGAGCTTCTCATCCTAAACAGCAGTTCCAAATTTTGTAATGATTTCAATGACTGTGTTGGTACGGGCATTGAACTATGTAAAGGGCAAGGGGCGTAGGGGATGATGCAACATAAGCATATCCACTCGCATATTAAAAACTTAACGGGAGGATACGTATGTTGACCAATCAAAAAGGTTTCTCGCTTATCGAACTTATGATCGTAGTTGCGATCATCGGTATCTTATCAGCGATCGCTATTCCAAATTATACCAAGTTCCAATTAAAGGCTAAACAATCAGAAGCTAAGGCTAGCTTGAGCGGTGTTTATACTGCTGAAAAATCATTTCATGCAGAATACAGCACATTCACTGGTCACTTTGATGCCATTGGTTTTGCTCCTGATGGCCGTATGAATTACGGTATCGGATTTGCTGCTGCTGGCGCTGCTCCTCCGACTGGAGCTCCTGCTGGTACTAATACCTGTTTTCAAACGGCAACCGCTGCAGGTGCCTGTTTAGCTGTAGCTTCATGCCAAGCTAATTTTAATAACTGGACTTGTACGGCCATTGTTCAGCCACCATTAGCAGCAAATACTGTTGATCCCGGGGCTAACGTATTTCAAGCAGCAGCTTCTGCGAATCTCTTAGGTTCTGGTATTTTTGATGTTTGGACCATGACTCAGAATCGTGTTTTGACCAACGCAGTAAGCGGTATCTAATTTTGCAATGTTAATTACGGATCAAGTCAATAGGAGAGAGGGTAAAATCTCTCTCCTTTTTTTTAGTCAGTGCCTACTCGTCGCAATTGCGATCTTCACTATTTTATTTTTACCGTCAGATTTTAAGAAAAAAAATCGTGATACAAGAATTACTTTAAAAGGCGAGTTGCTCTCTCATTTATCATTGGGTTTTAAACTCATTGTTTCAGATTTTATTTGGATACGTCTTGTACAAGAAATTGATTATCGTGAATTAAAATCAGTTTCAAAAGGCTGGGCTTTTCAGATGCTTGATTCTGTTACAACTCTTGATCCACGCTACCATACTGCTTATACAACGGGAGTTACAGTTTTATCTATTTTAGTTCAAGATGTAGAAGGTGCCAGTATTTTGTATGATCGAGCAGTACAAAATTACCCCACACATTGGCCACTCCTGTATAGAGCCGCTTATCATAATCTTTATGAAGTAGGAGATTGTCCTAAAGCTGCAGGGCTTTTATACAAAGCCGGACTTCATGGGGCGCCAAATTGGGTGAATTCTCTCGCCAGTCGCCTCTATGTTCGTTCCGGTCAATTTGAATTAGCAAGGGGTGTGCTTATAGATGCACTGAAAAGATTTGAAGGAACCGAATTAGAACCTCGCTTAAAAGATCGTTTAAAAGAACTTGAAGAAGCTGAAAAACAACCTGTGACACTGAAAAATCAAACCAAACAATGCAAGCCACCTACAAACTAATGCCCACATGACAAATCCCCATCTATAATCAAATTTAAATTTTAAGCAAGATCAACTTTAAATGACACTTGGACAATCAATGAGGCTAGAACTCTTACAAACACAGTTTCAGGTATCTAAGATTTGATCATGAATATGCAATTAGTGAATCGGGGGAGAATTTAAAAAATTTCTCTCTCGGTTTTTTTCGCATCACAGGATTAATTTTAGCATTCACACTCATTCTAAATCTTTCCAACATCACGGTGAAATCAAAGCGTGATCAAAGATATGTTTCAAACCCTGAGGTGTTACAACATCTCGTTCTCGGCTTTAAATTGATTACTGCCGACTCGAATTTAAATTGATCACAGCCGATATGTTTTGGGTTCGCTTGATTCAAGAAATTGATTACAAAGAATCAGCACCAACATCAAAAGGGTGGGAGTATCGCATGCTTGATACAATCACAACGCTTGATCCTCGATACAAAATCGTTTATCGCGCAGGTGCGACAGTTTTAAGTGTTGTTGTTCAAGATGTTCAAGGGGCTACTGCACTTTATGAAAAAGGCGTGAAACAGTTTCCTGATGACTGGAGCCTTTTATATCGTGCTGGCTATCATTCTTTGTTTGAAGAAAAAAACTGCGTTCGTGCTGCAGAATTATTAAATCAAGCTGTTGCGCACGGTGCACCTTCGTGGCTTTCATCACTTGTCAGTCGATTATACGAAGGTTCAGGTCAGTATGAAATCGCACGTGGTGTACTTGTTGATGCCTTAAAAAGGTTTGAAGGTACCGATGTAGAAAAGCGCCTTCAAGAACGTCTCACCGAACTCGAAAATCAAAATCGCCTAAGTACAAATAAAATTCAATGTAAGTGATTCAAGCAACTGGTCCCGGGACCAGTTGGGCTAAATAATCAGAAATCCGTCATCTAAACCTGTCATCAAAAATTAAGTACAGTTTAACCAACCCCTCAGTTATTGGGCATAAGCGAAAATTAAATGCAATTTAAGTATTTTTAATTTTGCGCTCATTTCCCATATTTGTCGTAGTGCTTGAAAAATATATCTCGGAGGCGCGCGCATATTTGAATCCCTGAGCTTTTCTATATTGCGAAAATGATTTTTGAAAAAATTGATTTACTCAAGACCTAAGAGCTTTACAGCTTAAATAATCAACATCAAAAACCCATGCTATAAGTTATTAAAATCTTCGGTGCAGATAAGCTAAAGGATTATTTTAATAAGCGTAAAAAAATCATTTTCTGAGGAGGTTGTTTATGAATCCCATTCACCATAGAGCGCTTCAAGCGGTTGCCAAATTTAAAACCAGTGAATCTGACCTCATCGATATTATCCAAGAGATCGATCACGAAAAATCTTACCGTGAAAAGGGGTTCACCAGCTCCTATGATTATTGTCTCAAGTTTTTAAAGTTATCTGATTCTACATCATTTAATCTAATCGCTATTGCTAGGAAATCTCAGAAAATTCCAGAACTCAAGCAGGCTATCAAAGATAATCTTATTACAGTCTCTAATGCTAAAAAGATCACATCAGTCATTACAGCTGAAAATAAAAACCACTGGTTGGCTTTAGCTCAAACTCTGCCTAAAGCGAAGCTTGAAAAAGAAGTGGCACGCGTTAACCCTAAAATACTCACTCCAGAAAAGATCAAATACGTGAGCGAAAATCGCCTGAAGCTTGAACTTGGCATAACAGAAGAACTCATGAATGATCTAAAACGCGCTCAAGAGATTTTATCTCAAAAAACAAAAGCTCATGCCACCATCGAAGAGGTTTTGGGAAAAGTTTTGAAAGCCTATCTTGAAAATGAAGATCCACTTGAGAAAGCAAAGCGTGCTCAAAATGCTAAGACGGATCAAAATGCTGAGAAGGATCAAAATGCTGAGAAGGATCAAAATGCTGAGAATGATCAAAATGCTGAGAATGATCAAAGAATCGCGAATGTGCAAGCGGCCAATCCCCAACTGGTCCCGGGACCAGTGATCAACATTCCTTTTGAGCGGACTCGTATAAAAGCCAAAATCACTCATCAACTCAACTTACGAGATCAGGTTCAGTGCACTCAAATCACTCCCGATGGAAACAGATGCGAACAGCGAAAATGGCTTCAAGTTCATCATATTATTCCTATTAGTCATGGTGGGCAAAATGAACTGCCAAATCTCAAAACGCTTTGTACTGCTCATCATCAAATGGCACATGAGCATTAAAGGTCTAAGATCTGATCATGAATACACAATTAGTGAATCGGGGGAGAATTTTAAAAATTTCTCTCTCGATTTTTTTTCGCATCACAGGTTTAATATTCGCATTCACATTCATTCTAAATCTTTCCAACATCAAAAGGGTGGGCGTATCGTATGCTTGATACAATCACAACGCTTGATCCACGGTACAAAATCGTTTATCGCGCAGGAGCAAGATTAAAATAGAAGATCCACAAGGCCTAGGACCATTTACGATAATGTCCGAACTTGCCAGATCATGCCATATAATTTAATATTTTATGGCATGATATGGCATGATCTGGTATGCTTTAAAAATGCTGTCATTTCAATTAGATAATGAATCTACAAAGCTATTAATTGCCCTTAATGAGGCTGTTTTAGAGAAAAATACTCTTCTAGCGGCTATGTCTACAAAGGATAAAGAGGCTATTCATCATTATGCCTGGATCAGTACAGTGGGTGCTTCAACCCGTATCGAAAACGCCATATTGACAGATTCAGAAGTTGATTGGCTCGACTCTGTATTAGAAAAAGATGCTAAAAAAACGGCCTTTGAAGCTCACAAAAAAATCATAGCAGACAAGTTTTCAAAAGATAAAGAGCGTAGCCTTGAAGAGGTAGCTGGATGTCGAACTGTTTTACTTCTTATTTATGAACAAGCAAAAAGCTATACTCCTTTTACTGAGACTATCATGAGGGGACTACATGCAGAACTACTCCGGCATTATTCGAAGCCTGGTATTGTTAAGGGGGGCTATAAGAATCACCCCAATTCTGTCGTTGAAGAAAATCATAGTACTGGTCACAAAAAAACCATTTTTAAAACTGCTGCCCCAGGTTTAGAAACGGAATTAGCCATGAAGGAACTTGTAGCATGGTACAATGATGCTATTCGCAAAGAGCCGTGGACTATAGCAGTTGCCTGTGAATTTGTTTTTCGTTTTTTAGCGATCCATCCATTTCAAGATGGAAATGGTAGGTTAGGACGGGCTTTATTTTTAATGTCACTTCTTCAATCCCCTCAAGAAAAACTCGCCAATGTTGTCTATTGTCTGGCGATAGATCGACATATCGAAAGACATAAGGAAGAGTATTATATTGTTTTAAATCAATGCTCTGATGGAAAATTTGAGGTTGATTCAAATAAATACAAAATAGAAATATTTTTAAGGTATATGCTAAAGGTTTTACAAGAATCCCTTAAGGACATTGATTTTTACATTAAGCGAGTAGAAGCGTTTAAGAAATTATCAGAATCAACCCTAAAAGTTTTTGAGTGCTTCAAAGAGTTTCCAGAAATTCGACTCAAACCAAAAGCAATCCAAGAAAATACGGGTCTTCCAACTCGAACAGTTTCCAATGCGTTGACTGCACTTTTGGCAGACGAGTTTATTCAGCGTAATGGTAGAGGTTCAGCTACTTATTACCAATTAATATTCTGAAATTTTAAATTGCAGGTTGACCCGGGACCAGTTAAAAATATTTCATTGAAATTAATAAGATGGCAGTGGGCGAATGGGCTACTCTTGACAAAACCTGAAGAATTCTCAATTTACATAGGTGGCATTACTGCGCTAATAAGAAATGAAGATAAATATTTTTAGGATTTAAGATGAACGACTTTTACGAAATTTTAGGTGTACCCAAAAATGCCACTCAAGATGGCATCAAGAAAGCCTATCGTCAAAAAGCATTAAAATTTCATCCTGATAAAAACCCGGGCTCAAAAGAAGCTGAAGATAAATTTAAAGAAGCTGCAAACGCTTACGAAGTTCTAGGTGATCCTGAAAAACGATCACAATATGATCGTTACGGAAATACTGGTCCCCAAATGAATGGCCAAGGTTTTCAAGATATCAATGATATCTTTCAAAATTTTGGTGACATCTTTGGTGACATTTTTGGTCAAGCACGTGGTGGTACAAATGCCAGCAATTCGCGCCCACGTAAAGGTGCCGACTTAACAACTACAATTGAAATTAGTTTTGTCGAATCAGCAACAGGTGTTGAAAGAGAAATTCAATTCAATCGCCTTATTCATTGCCAAGATTGCAACGCCACAGGTGCAAAAAAAGGTACACAAGTTCAAACCTGTTCTCAGTGTCATGGCAAAGGCAGTGTGTTTCACTCTCAAGGATTTTTCAGCGTCAGTTCCACATGCTCAAAGTGTCGCGGCAAAGGTAAAGTAATTTTAGAAAAATGCCCCGCGTGTGATGGCAATGGTCGAAAAAATGCAAAACGAAATCTCAAAGTTAAAATCCCACCCGGAATTAATACCGGTGGCAGATTGCGTTTAAGCTCTGAAGGTGAAGAAGGCGAAAAAGGTGGCCCCGCAGGTGATCTGTACGTTGAAATTTATGTAACACCTGATAAAAGATTTAAGCGTGATGGTAATGATGTGATTTCAAATCTCACTGTGACCATGACCCAAGCGATTTTAGGAACGCGCATCGAAGTCGAAACAATTAAAGGTCGTGAATTTGTAGATATCATTAAAGGAATTCAAAACGGCGATCGCATCAAACTTCCGGGTCAGGGTTTTACTTCTGTTAGAGGTTATGGCCGTGGCGATCACTTTATTGAAGTTACTGTAAAAGTTCCTGAAAAACTCACCCGTCGCCAAGATGAAATCATGCGAGAATTCGCAGCCATTTCTGATGATGTGGTTAATCGCCCCGTCGCTGGCTTTTTTGAACGCTTTAAGCGTAAGCCCACAAATACAACCGACAAACATTGAGTTAAAGTAAAATACAAAACAGGTAGGGGGTTAGTTCTCTAGGCAGTAATCACAATCTGGTCATCATGAGTAATGGTGCCAGCCTTTAAAAGCTTCAGCACCTCCTGCTCCATTCTATATGTCAATTTTGATATATGAAGGGCGTAATATTTCTTTGCATTGGGCCCTTTCTTTGTCCAGACCCTCTATATTTGCTATAAAATCTCGAAAAATTTAATTCCTGAGGGTTGACGGATGTTTAAGAGCACCCACATTAGTCATATAACAAAGCACATAGACTCGTATTGGAGGATCTAAAATGGGTAAAATTATTGGAATCGATCTTGGAACTACAAATTCTTGCGTAGCCATTCTTGAAGGTGGAGAACCAAAAGTTCTCACTAACGAAGAAGGCGCACGCACAACACCCAGTGTTGTGGGTTTTACAAAAGATGGCGAAAAACTAGCTGGGCAAATCGCAAAACGCCAAGCTGTGACAAATCCTGAGAACACAATTTATTCATCAAAGCGTTTTATCGGACGTCATTTTGAAGAAATTAATGAAGAAGTTAAACGTGTTCCTTATAAAGTCGTAAAAGTAAAAAACAATGAATGTGCATTTGATATTCGCGGTAAAACATTTAGTCCCGAAGAAATTGGTGCATTGATATTACAAAAACTTAAAAAAACAGCAGAAGATTATTTAGGTCATGAAGTAAAAGAAGCGGTCATCACTGTTCCTGCATATTTTAACGATGCTCAACGACAAGCCACAAAAGATGCCGGTCGCATTGCGGGTCTTGATGTTAAACGTATCATCAACGAGCCCACAGCTGCTGCACTTGCATACGGTTTAGATAAAAAGAAAGAAGAAAAAATCGCAATCTTCGACTTCGGTGGTGGAACATTTGATATTTCAATTCTTGAAGTCGGCGATAATGTTGTCGAAGTAAAATCAACCAATGGTGACACCCATCTTGGTGGTGACGACTTCGACGATAAAATCATGGAATGGCTCATCAGCGAATTTAAGCGCGATCAAGGAGTAGATTTATCTAAAGATAAAATGGCTTTACAACGTCTTAAAGAGGCTGCTGAAAAAGCAAAAATTGAGCTTTCAAGCGTTCAAGAGACCGAAGTCAATCTGCCCTTTATTACCGCAGATGCTACAGGGCCAAAACATTTAAACATTAAACTTTCTCGCTCTAAGTTTGAACAACTTATTGATCCACTTGTTCAACGTTCAATTGAACCTTGTCGCAAAGCTTTAAAAGACGCAGGGCTTGCCGCATCTCAAATTGATGAAGTTGTGCTTGTGGGTGGTTCAACGCGTGTTCCAATGATTCAAAAAATGGTAAAAGAATTTTTTGGAAAAGAGCCCAACCGTAGTGTTAACCCCGATGAAGTTGTTGCCATTGGTGCTGCAGTACAGGGTGGCGTTTTAGGTGGAGAAGTTAAAGACGTTCTACTTCTTGACGTAACACCTTTAAGTCTTGGTATCGAAACTCTCGGTGGTGTTGCGACAAAATTAATTGATCGCAATACGACTATCCCAACTCGCAAGTCACAGGTGTTCTCTACAGCTGCTGATAGCCAACCCAGCGTTGACATCCATGTCATCCAAGGGGAGCGTGAGATGGCTGGAGATAATAAAACTTTAGGTCGCTTTGAACTTGTTGGTATTCCGCCAGCACCTCGCGGTGTTCCTCAAGTTGAAGTAACATTTGATATTGACGCAAACGGTATCGTGCATGTTTCTGCAAAAGACTTAGGCACTGGAAAAGAACAGAGCATTAAGATCACGGCATCAAGTGGTCTTAACGAAGATGAAATCAAACGCATGGTGCGTGAAGCTGAAGCAAATTCAGATTCAGATAAACAGCGTCGTGAGCAAATCACTTTGAAAAACAATTTGGATAATCTCGTTTATCAGACAGAAAAACTAATTACTGAAAACGAAGCCAAATTAAACGCAGAAAATATTGTAAAGGCTAAAGAAGTTATTGCTGAATCAAAAACAGCTATTGAAAAAGCTGACTATGACAGTATGAAGAGCCTTTATGAGCGACTCACTAATATAACGCATCAATTCTCTGCTGACCTGTATAAACAATCTGGTAGTGGTGGCGGCGGTGGTGGTGACACAGGCGGTGGAAGTGCCGACGATCAATCAGCCAAAAAGGGCGGAGACGACGTGGTCGATGCTGAATATAAAGACGTAAATTAAGATATTGTTAGTTTTTAATATCGAAAAAGGCCACTCTGAAAAGGGTGGCCTTTTTCTTGACAACTAACAAACTTCAACCGATCGTCATACCTGGGTAAGAAATCAATTTAATGGAGGCTTTTCATGAAATTCTTTTTAGCTTTAGCAATCATGTTAATGACAAGTTCAGCTTATGCAGGGGATGTACAGGGCCGTATGAGTTTTACGCTTCAACCTGCATATGGTAACGGAATTTACGGTATCGATATTCGCAATGAAGACGGCAAAATTTTGGGCAAAACTTTCTTTGGCCCCTCTGGTATGATCAATCTTGGCATTACAGATACAGGTGTTAAAGGTTGGGCTGGCGGTGCCGGTGCTACTGATTTATCTTGTGCTGCAATTCGCGAAGGTGTTTCACAATGCTCAGGTCTCATTGCAGGTCGTGGTTCTAAATTTACAATAACTGAAGAAGTACTTAACAACGGGAAAAGCCTGTTGGTTAAAGGTTCGATCAATCATCACCATTTCGAAATCAAACGCAATGTTTACGGTACGATTGAAGTGAATGGCCGTGGCGGAATGAAGTTGAAAAAACAAAGCGAAGGTGAATACTCAGGTCAAGGAATGTTAAATGCAAATATGCATTCTCGCTTTAGTGCCGATATGAAAACAGAAGGCAATATGCTTGAAATGAGTGGGCTCATGATGACGGTATTTTTAGCTGCACCACTTACTTTACTCTGATCATTTTAATTTAATTTGGTTTTTATAATTTTTTGAATTAACAGGCCATAACGAAAGTTATGGCTTTTTAATTTGTGTCAGAAATTGTTGAAGTGCCATCGATGGGTAATGTAAATCCTATGGTGAGATAATTAAAAGCTGCGTTCATGTTAATTCCATACTCTGCAATAACTCGAAACGCTGTGTCTTCATTATTCATTGTCCAACTTGAACCTAAAACAAATTGTGAGGGATATGATGTTTGGAGGCTCGCAAATGTGATTCCAAAAGGTGTTGAAACATAAGGTGTGAAAATTCCAAATTCTTCAGCATTAAGTCTTTTACTTATCAGTGGATGAAACCGTAAGCCCAGTGCTTGTGAGCCTTGGTGGTTTGCATAAATAACGCCAGCAATTGCGCCCACAGCAGGTTGATATTTATAATCTGGAAGTGGGATGTATTTAATGAATCCACCTGCTTGAACGGTGCGTGTTCCACCGCCGAGTAAAAATTTATAGTTTACAGATTCTGATGCTCCTAAATCATAATGAGCCATGAAGTTTGTTGCAGTGGGGCTTGTCATAATAAATTGTGTTTCAAATCCGACTTGGTTTTGATCGGGCCTGACGATTTCGCCTGTATCAAATGTGGAATAATAACCAAAGGCCGGTAGACTTAAGGTCAAAACCAAGAATACAATAATGATGTTGTTGCGAGGGCGTCTTTGCATTTAAAAACCTCAATAAAGTAATATAGTTATACTATATATATCGCGGTGTGTCAAATATGAAAAAACATGTGAGTTTAGTGATTATAACCCTAAATGAAGAGGCCAATATAGCTCGCTGTATTCAAAGCGTGCCTTGGGCCGCTGACATTATTGTGGTTGATAGTTTCAGTAGCGATCGCACAGTTTCTATTGCGGAGGGTCTAGGCGCGCGTGTGGAAAAACGAGCTTTTAAAGGTTATCGAGATCAAAAACAATATGCACTTTCACTTGCGACACAACCTTGGGTTTTATCACTTGATGCTGACGAGGCGTTGAGCCCGGCATTGGCAAAAGAAATTTTTGAAGCAACAAATCAGTCAAAGTATGATGGTTACCGAATTTCACGTTGTAGTTTTCATTTAGGGCGATGGATTAGGCATGGTGGTTGGTACCCTGATTATCAAAGGCGACTTTTTAAAAAAGAAAAAGCCCAGTGGCAAGGTGGCGCTGTGCATGAGTATCTTGAGATCACAGGAAAAGTCGGTGTGTTAAAAAACGATATTCAACATTATGTTTTTCGTGATCTTGATGATCAAATAGACACAAATAATGAATTTAGCACATTAGGTGCAAAAGAACTTTTTCGATTGGGCAAAAAACCATCACTTTTGAAACTTGTATTTAAACCCATCGGAAAATTTATTGAATGCTACCTGTGGAAGCGCGGTTTTCTCGATGGCCCGGCAGGATTCATTATCGCTCTGGGAGCAGCACAAAGTTTATTTTTGAAGTACGCAAAACTTTGGGAAATGCAAAAATTGAAATGAAAAATCAGAAAACCGAAAAAGATCTAGTGTGTGATATGGATGTTGATCCAAACGATTGTGCGGGAAGTACGGAGCATAAAGGTAAGTTATTTTATTTTTGCTCCTCACACTGTCTGGCAAAATTCAAAACTGATCCCGCAAAATTTCTAATGAAATCAAAATTGAATCTAAATCAAAGTGCAAATCAAAGTGCAAATCCAAAAACATTACCTAACACATCGCTCGTCGTTTACACATGCCCCATGCATCCAAATATTCAAAGTGTCGGGCCCAGTAGTTGTCCGATTTGCGGCATGGCGCTTGAACCATTAGAAGTTACATCATCTGACGATACACCAAACCCTGAGCTCGTTGATTTTACTTATAGACTCAAATGGAGCATCGGTTTTTCTATTCCGCTTTTGATTCTTGCCATGAGTGAGATGCTTTCTGGAAATCCATTTCACACCTGGATTCCTGGGAACGAGATGAATTGGGTTCAACTTTTTCTATCAGCTCCTGTAGTATTATGGGCTGGGTATCCATTGTTTCATCGCGGTTGGTATTCTATTAAAACAAAAAATCTCAATATGTTCACACTGATTACTTTGGGAACTGGAGTTGCATTTGCATATAGTCTTCTAGCAACTTTTGCTCCGGGTATATTTCCAGTGGATTTTATCGAGCATGGTGGAAGAATTGGAGTTTACTTTGAAGCCGCCGCAGCAATTGTAACCCTTGTACTTCTGGGGCAGGTCTTAGAGCTTCGTGCGCGAGGGCAAACAAGTTCAGCCCTTAAGGCGTTATTAAAACTTGCACCTAACACCGCACGCAGAATTAATGCTGATGGCACAGAGCTAGATGTTGATCTTGGTGAAGTTCAACTCGGTAACAAACTTCGTGTTCGGCCTGGAGAACAAATTCCAGTTGATGGAGCTGTGCTTTCAGGAAAAAGTTCTGTTGATGAAGCAATGCTAACGGGAGAACCTATTCCAGTTGAAAAATATGAAGGCGAAAAAGTAACAGCTGGTACTACAAATCAAACCGGAAGTTTTATAATGATTGCAGAAGGTATCGGAAAAGACACTTTGCTTTCGCAAATTGTTAAAATGGTAAATGAAGCCCAACGAAGTAGAGCTCCCATTCAAAAACTTGCTGATCAAGTTTCAGCATGGTTTGTTCCAGCAGTTGTCATCATTGCGATAATTACAGCTATTACTTGGGCGGTGTTTGGCCCATCACCTGCGTATATTTATGCGTTAGTGAACAGTGTTGCTGTGCTTATTATTGCTTGTCCGTGTGCACTCGGGCTTGCAACGCCGATGTCAATTATGGTGGGTGTTGGTCGGGGCGCTCAAATAGGTGTTCTTGTGCGAGATGCAGAAGCGCTTGAGGTTTTAGAAAAAATCAATACATTAGTATTTGATAAAACAGGCACCTTAACCGAGGGAAAACCTAAACTCATTACTGTAAAAGCATTTCAAGGTTTCACCGAATTAGAAGTTCTAAAATTTGCAGCGAGTCTTGAAAAGGGAAGTGAACATCCTCTGGCAACTGCTATTTTAAACGGCGCAAAAGAGCGTGGTGTAAATCAATTGCCTGTAGTTCACAACTTTCAATCAATCACAGGTCAAGGAATTACAGGTGAATTAGACGGCAAACGTGGAGCTCTTGGAAATCAACGCCTGTTAGAATCTCAGAGCGTTGAAATGAAAAACTATAATGAATCAAGTTCACAACTTAGAGCAGAAGGCCAAACAGTTTTATATTTATCAATTGATGGAAAACCTGCGGGTTTACTTGGTGTCGCAGATCCAATTAAAGTACACACACCAGAAGCGATTAAGCTGCTTAAAGAAAAAGGATTAAAACTGGTAATGTTGACCGGTGATAATAAAGAAACAGCTCAAGTTGTTGCAAAAAAATTAGGAATTACTGAAGTCTATGCAGATGTTTTGCCTGATCAAAAAATAGAAATTATTAAAAAACTCCAGGCCGAAGGTCGAAAAGTAGCAATGGCCGGCGACGGTGTGAACGATGCTCCAGCACTTGCATTAGCAGATGTAGGTATTGCTATGGGTTCAGGCACAGATGTAGCAATGCAAAGTGCAGGAATCACTCTAGTGAAGGGTGATCTTCGTGGTATTGCTCGAGCAATTAATTTAAGTCATGAGACTATTAAAAATATTAGGCAAAATCTTTTTTTCGCCTTTGTATACAATGCTCTGGGTGTGCCTCTCGCAGCTGGCGTGCTTTATCCAGTATTTGGTTTATTGCTTAGTCCAATGGTCGCGAGTGCAGCGATGAGTTTAAGTTCTGTATCTGTTATCGGGAATGCATTACGCCTAAAAAAAGTAAGGCTTTAAATGGTCAATCATCTGACTAAAAGTTAGACAGTTTAAGAGCTATATAATTAGATTTTTTAGACTTTTACTGAATTCATAAAAATGGTATTCTTATAAAGTAGATTTGGT
>Ga0163151_10002764_pt1 | contig 26417 bp, 62 predicted proteins | sample OliLakLV19MP5IB2_FD_145596 | JGI IMG/M metagenome (GOLD analysis project Ga0163151, IMG submission 145596) | Freshwater microbial mat bacterial communities from Lake Vanda, McMurdo Dry Valleys, Antarctica - Oligotrophic Lake LV.19.MP5.IB-2 | ecosystem: Environmental > Aquatic > Freshwater >...
GGTCAGAAAAGACCTTCTTGAAATGTTTGAGCACTTCACAAAACCAAAGCCTCAAGTTAACAAAAGTATCGAAACCGGCGAAACTATCACTGCTGAAGAAGCCGCCATTGAAAATAAAAAATATGCAGAGGTTGACGCGCGGCATGGAATGCCTCATGTTGAAACTCACGCAAAAGTTAGTGTTGAGGAGCAAAACGGTCCCATCGATGATGAATCGAATGAACCATATGATCCTAGTGATGATATCCCTTTCTAAGAAGTAGGTATTTTTTTTATGTTGTTCAGACCTGAAGATCCCTCACATATTGCTTGGTTGTTGTCGATGCATGATAAGGCTGTTAAAGCTGCAATCGTTGCTATCTATAATCGACAGACCACAGATGAGAAGAGGAATCATTGTGTTACTCACAAGAACTACAAAGGCTTTCGAGCTAATCATGGTGTTGTTGGTACTCATCTTGCTAAGTTGATTCTTGGTGGGAGGGACTTGACAGCAATGGAGATGCTTCAAGCCAGAGGTATTGCATTGCACTACATCAAGCAACTTGCTTCTATCGCAACTGAGAAGTTGTTTCAGATAGGTGGTGAAGATTTGCATGAAGTGGATCTTCCTGAAGAAGACATGATCAAGTTCTATAAGTTACACGCACGCAGGTACCTATGCACTCTCGTAAGGAACTGAATTCTCGTCCCGCTCTTGATTTCCTTGAACCTCAAAACTTCTCTACTCTTTTCGATGTTACTGGTAGTAGTAAACTGAAAGAACAGTATGAGAAAGGTTTGAGTATATCTAGAGAGTCGAGAGTTGTGGGTATCTCTATTGATGGTACTTGGTGGGCTAAAGGTATTGATGGATCAATGACCAACGCCTATGAAGTGGTAGGGTACCATGTAGGTACGTGTGAGATTATACATGGGTTCTTGGATGGACCTGCGCAGTTTATTGTTTACCGATTGGTAAATGGTAAGATTGAATCTACTATTGTTAAGGAGTCATCTAGATGATTTCTGAGGATAAGATTCGCAAGTGCATGAAAAGGTTGGCTGAAGATTGCCGTGATAGAATCACAAGTGAGATGAATGTAACACTTCTTGCAGAAAATGCCTGTCAAGAGCTTGATGCTTATGAAGGCGATGATTGTGATATTCCCGAAGAGTTCTTCGAGATAGCCCTAGAGTTTTAAGGAGTTACTATGTCGTTTGGTAAGTTTAAGAATAGGGATAAGCTTCTTGTTCAATTGGCTGATGCTCTTAGCGGTAAAGAACATCCGAATTTTTCTCATGGATTTGATGAAGATAAGTTGATGAATATTTATGTTGTATTCACAGAGAACGGAGAATTCTGTTTTACTGGAGATGACGAAGAGGCTGAGGATCATTCAATGCCATTGACTAAAGCTCTTAGTTGTTTGGCAGATGATCGTGCATTTTCTGGTACTTCCAGTTATTCTGACCTAGAGAATGCTGATAACCTTGTTTTGGAAACTGACTGATAAATAGCTCAATTAAGAATCTTGAACTAAAATGAATCATAAAGAACAGTTAACGGTTAAGCCAGGCATGGTTGTTTTCAATCGTAACATGGCTTTTATAAAGGTTACTTCCATTTCTAAAAAGAAGAATGGTAAGTTGAGAATGTTAGGCAGAACATTAAATGATGACGGTACTTTTGCTGAGGAGCATCCGTTTAATCCGAATAAGTGGGAAATCCTTTAAGGAGATACAATCATGGTACCAAATGATATTCAGAATGAGATTTTTGTCTAACTTATTGTTAGCGCTATGTCTGGAGGAAAAGACTTACAAACACTTCGTAAAATGTATACTGATACTTGGTTTAAGGCAGAAGCTAAAGCTGCAATTGATGTTGCATCTATGAGAAAACCTATTGATTTTGATACATTCGTTGCTGCTCGTAGAGAATTGATTATATCTATCTTGGAACAAATGAATGTTACATCAAAAGATATGGGGCTGAATTTTTAGCCGAGCCCTGCCCATCCGGGCACACAACGCACCTTAGACGGAGGTTGACAATGGTACGGTTTAAGAATAATGTGGCGGTGGCGTATTGGTTGGCTCGCGGGTTCATCTATCTTGGACTTGCTAATCTTCAGCAAAGGATCTGTAGCTGCTTCTGAAGAAGAGGCTCTTTCACAAATGAAAGTTAACTTTACAAATGATGGTCATTTCGACATCGAGTTTTGTAGGGTGATTAAGTTGTGTTAGTTTCCATGTTGTACCTGACGGAGAAGACCATGCCTAAGAAGAAGCCTATACCATTTCCTGAAGTGATTCGTGTTGTGCGAGGCTCATTGTCTCGTGCTGAGTTTGCGCGCCGTGCTAAGATTACAGCTAGCACCGTCTATGCTCATGAGAAAGGAATATTCCTTCCTACCGAAACAACCTATGAGAAGCTGGTAAAAGCTGCTCCTGGGTTGAAGGATTTCCCTAAACCCAACCTTTCTGATATGACTCCTCGTGGTCCTGCTTCAGATTATGGTGGGCATAAGAACGTTCGTACCGCGCCACCTTCCCCGCCTAAACCTGTTGTTATTCATGCTACTGAACAAGTAGCTACAGCAGCTAAGAAGAGGAAATCTGAGGTTGGGGTCAATACCAACAATAAGAACATTTCTGTTGCTTCTGGAACTGATACCTTCAACATCAGCACCAGACTTCTGTTGGAGTTGGCTGCTAATAACCTTCCAGTTTTGTTTCGTGTCTTGACGATTGCCAAGGAAGATAAGCTGGACTTGGATAAATTGTTGCATGTCGTGAATATGTTTACCAAGTAAGAAATTCAACTTGTGATAGGGGCTGTTGGTATAGGCTGACAGCTCCCATCCCGTTTCGGATTGTGGCATAGTAGCAGGGTGTTAGAAACTAATTGATAATAAAGAGGTTATATGATTGCGCATCCTTTGAATCTAATTCGTGTGCAATATATGCAGCTCATTGATAATAAGCATGTAGCAGTGGTTGATTGTAATGATTATGACGACTTCAGGAAACTGCCTGATGCCATTGAGATTAATGGTAAGATATTGGGAAAGACAGGTTGGTCAAGTGATCGTCATTATGCTTGTTACAAAGAGAATGTGATGCTTGGCAAGCCGGTTAGGATCGTTGAGAGTCGGGCGTAATTTAAAAAGATAAACAATCTTGACATTGCCTCGGCGGCGCAGTATATTGTTGGGCGTTCAAGGAAAGAATTCGGTTGCTTGAAGCACCGACTAACTAAAAAATAGAAGGAGCTTGACATGGCAACTGAGAAGGTGCAATATAGCCACGATTTAAACGACATTGTTTCGTTTAAGATAGATAAGAGTACCTGGATTGTAAAGCCAGATAGCTCTTCTATTTTTGATTGAGAAGTCAGCTAAAATTATTGGTAGATGTCATACTGATGATAGTGCGTATTACTTGATCATACTTAATGATCAGGATGTAGCTACATCTGTGACGTTTAGTCAAGATACGATTGATAATATCAAGTCATATATATCTTTATATGTGACTGATGTGAAGACTCACTTCGGTAAACGGGTGAGTTGGATTGCTCCTGAACTTATCTTTAAGAACAAGATCACTGTTAAGTGTGAAGGTTCTCTTTGTAAGAAGTGTAATGATTTCGCAAGGATGGCAGAACCAAATCGAGAAGATGGTTCATTCATCTGTTATAGTTGCCGTAGTAATCAGTTATGGAAATAAGAAAGAGGATATTAAAAATGTTTATGCAAGGTGATCGAGTAAGAGTTACGGGGCGTAATGGTGCTGCATTAGGTTCCAAGGTAGGAGAAGTTCTTACCAGGGTACATAATGAGCCAGGGGTTTACGTGGTTGCTTTTTGCGACCATGGCGATCCTCATAAGAATGCTTATGTTGTATCAGAGAATGATATGTACAAGGCTTCAAGGCAGGAAGTAGAGCGCGCAGAGCGTGAGGCGGCTGCGGCAGCTATGGCAACAACGAAACGTAAAGAGAAAGAAAGCGAGGATAAGTAAATGTATAAATGTCAAGTCTACGGTACGAATTCAAAGTTAGGCGAGAAGTTAAATCTCGTTACAATTAAAACCCGAGAGAAGATCTATACCAGGAAGTATCGTGATGATATGACTGGAAGTATTGAGGATGTAGAGGTAGGCAGGGGTTTTGAGATTGTGAAAGAGATTAGAATGGGAGCAGAGGCTTTAGCTTTATGGAATTCAATTCCATTGGCTGATCGTCCTGCTTATGTTAAGACTCTAGGTTACTAAATAGTTTGCGGCTTCTATAAAAAGCCGTTTATGATTCTTTCGTATATGAATTATAATTGTATATCTATTCTAGATACTATTTATATTAATTATTTTTCTACGGGATTACACTGGCTTGCTCAGCCAGAAAGGTTGGTTCAACCCCAACAAGAATCGCTATGTATAAACTACAGCCATCTACAAATGCTACAGAGCATGATAAAAACTATTGGGTTATATCAAAACTAATTCAACTATATGGTGTAACTTCTCTACTAAGAATTATTTGCATTTATCTTGAGCCTGGTGAGATTAGAGATAAATGCAAAGCTTTGGTATGTGATCTATCAGGCGTCGAATGCCAAGACATAAAACTTACCTTGTGATTTGCGTTGTTGCGGTTGAAGGTGAGATTAAGACATTCGATCTCAACATTGAGATCTATGACATCAATGATTTGCGAGAAACTATATCTTATATGTTTATTGAGGCTAAGAGAATGTATAAGACAGAAATACTTCTTAGCGATATTTTGAGGCTTATCATTATTTATAAAGATACAGTAGTAATTCGTATACCCCCAAACTTAGGATATTTAAATGTCAAGTGAATCATGTACAGTTATCGTTTTCGAGTTAATCACTGAAGAAAGTCATATGGCTATTATTCCAAATAGTCTATTAGATGAAGCGGATTATAAGATGTTTTCTGTTGCGGCAAACAAGATGTTTGCTGTTGCGGCAAACAAGTATCTTAATGCTGGTAATCTTACTGAATAAGAAGATCAAGCTGTTAGTAATATTAATGCCGCACTTAGCTCTCTAGAATATGTTGATAGGAATACTATTCCAAGATATCGTGGTACTTTTCGACAATACATTGAAAAATCTGGTATGGTTACAGGTAAGGCGATTACCGCAGTTTATAAGTGCGGATTTATTTCTGTAAATAGGTCGAAATTTTAACTGGCGCGCACCTATCACCCATCTGGCGCGGGGCGCCGCTAGCTGTGTAAGATGGTTGGTTTTGCCCACGTAGCTCATTTGGATAGAGCAATGGATTTCTAATCCATTGGTAGCAGGTTCGAATCCTGCCGTGGGTGCCAAGGAAACTAAATATGTTCAAGCTTAATGATAGTTATACGTTTAGTTATGCTAAGTATGCTAACACTGACGAACGACTCAATGTTTATACCAGGCATGGTCTCCTGTCATTCAATATGACAAGAGCTACATTCGATCGATTCATCGAATTCATAAAAAGCATTAAGTTTCAAACTGATTTCGAAAGGCTTGAAACTATCGTCGATCAAGGTAGCAGTAGATACAAGTTTGTATCAGAACATTCTCACCCTGATGGTCCTGAAGGAATGTTTGTTGTAACAATTAGTTATGATATGCTTAACTTTCAATTCGAGTTTGATGTTAAAGATATTCTAAGGTTCGCTAAGTATGTTTCAGTATAAGAAAGGGATAGTTAATGGGAGCTAGTACATTTATAGTTAGTACGATTGGTACAAGCGTTAAAGAGGCATTTGCTTCTGCAAGACAAAATGCTTTACATGAAAATGGTCATGGTGGTTATACTGGATCAATTGCAGAGAAATCTGAATTTGTTTTAGTATCAGATGACATTTTTTCTTCTGTAAAAGAGGCGGTAAATTTTGCTGAATCTTTAATTGATGGTGCTGTCAAGTATCTATTTTTTGGTTGGGCATCGAGTTAAAACATAAGCTAATGTAGCTCAGCGGTAGAGCAGTGGTTTTGTAAACCACCGGTCGAAGGTTCAATCCCTTTCATTAGCTCAAAAGAAATGAATTATGAAACTAAAACATTCTAATATTGCAGAAAATATATACGGTTTTGTTCCAAATGAGGAACTAAGTCATATCATAAATGATATGATAAATATGTTTTTCGATCAACAGTTTGGGAAGCAAGTATCATTTAGACGTTCTGTACACGGTACAGTTCGCCCTTGGATTGGATTCGGAGGATTCTATCTGTCAACATTCTCAAGACAGATATTCAAATCTAAATTTTTTTCCTCAAGAAGCGAGGCTGAGAAAGATTGTGCGGCTAAGCTTATTGAAGCTAAATTGAATTTTGAACATAGCAGGAACTTGATTCCTGGTTATAATGCTATTTTTGAAGTAATTAAATTTCTTCAAGATAATAATTACCTAGATGATGAATTCAAATCTGTTGAATGCGAAAGAGATATATAATGTTTACTTACAGAAGTCTTCCTGATGGCGAGTATGAGAAGCCTGCACTTATACCTAACACAACGGACTTTATACTAACTAACGGTGCGGTGTTACTAATAGCTGTAATTAATATAGTTATTGGATTTTCTATTCCTATTTTATTTGCTTTTTACGCAAGATAATCAAAATGAATCCTATATACTCAGCAAATATATTTGTTCTAGATGATAAACCTGAAGCTATAACTAGCTTGATGGCAATCTCTGTAGTTAAAAAAAGGAATTGTAATTTTCTAATTGTTGAAGATTTTCAAGTCTTCCCCAGAGAAGGCGAAACGATTCGGATTGATGATAAGAACTATCGTGTGGAAACCGTAATCATTCCTGGTACATCAGGACCAATACTAGTTGTGTCCAAGGTAGACGAGAAGTATAATTTTATTTTTTAAATGAAGACTCTAGATGATTATAAGCAAATCGCTATCAGTAAAATCCTCCCTGTTGGTGTGAAGCCAGAGGATTATTACTGTATTCATCCATCGTTTCCACTTCGTATATCTATTATGATAGTTAAAGAGATTAACCATCTCATGAAGATGGATAAAATGAAGGGTGTTTATTCGAATGCCGAATCCAATTTATACGGTACGAAAAGTATTCCCGCTAATAACGGCGCCGCCGAACGTACACAACGCTTTTAAAATTGTCAGTGTTGGTCTGGAAAGAGACTATCATGATTGGCATGGCAAGAGCGTGAGGCACTGAGAACTCTATTCCCTGCTTCATTCTTCGAGGCAGTCGATGCACTGGATAACTGGCTAGTAGCTAATGGGGCTGAGCATGTCTTCATTAAGACTTAGTAAAAAACAATAATTCGCTTCGTCTAACTAACGAATAGTAGGAAGTAACCTATAAATAAGCCGAGTAGTTTCGGTAAAAATACACGGGCACCACGGCTGGTGTAGGTATTGTTGCAACCTTAAGTAAGGGCAGGCGAGTCATTCAATCATAAGGTTGAATGATGCTAACCCTGTATCTTACGCAACTTAATGGGACTATGGCGCAATGGCAGCGCAAGAGCCTTTTAAGCTCCTGGTTGTGGGTTCAACTCCCACTGGTCCCACCAATTCTTATTAAGAAAGAAATAGAAGATGTACTCCGAAGAGTCGTATGATATGCTTTGTCAAGCATTTGAAGATACTTGCCCAACATCAATGATTCTTAATACCATCAAACTACTTAGTAAAGTAGCTTCTCCTCTTGCCATTGCAAGGAGTATGAATCATAAATCTCTTTCCATCGAAGAGAGGAGTATAGTCTATACTTACGAATTGTATATCAATGATTTGTATTTCATGATCTCTGACTCTAATAAGAATAAGGCTCTCAATAATCATTACGTTTTTGATTATGAGCAATCTTCTTTTGATAGGGTTGCCAGAGAGAATACGATTGAATACTGGATAACGGAATTTAATTCATTCAATGAGTTCGTCAAAAAGTATAAGGAAAATCCTGGTAGCTATAAAAATGGATTCATTCTTCCTGAATGGGTTGCTGCACGATATCCTCATTGGAAAGATCTAATTCAATGCTAAGCTTTAATTATTCAGATATGCCTAAAGAAGTTAAGCTTGCTTATCGAGCCTTAACTACATTTGCTTTTGAAAACTATAAGTAGCTATATCTTGTATACATTCAGCACTCGTAGAATGCGTGAGGATGATCTAGATAACTTTTATACCGTAAAATAATGGCTCATTAAAAATGGGCTAACCAACGAGTACCTTGTTAATATAGAAGTTAAGTATCTTCTAAAGCAGGTTAAAGGACCGATTAACATCCTTCAAAATACTCCTTTCTCACATCACCCTACAGTAAGGTTGACAGTTAAAGACTCAATATGGGATACAGCTTATGCTAAGTGGCTAGTTGGCAAGACTCCTACTGATTCCCATGAGTTTAAAACTGGCGTTTATGCTGGAACAATTGATATAGGTAAAATGAATTATGGAATTTAAAATATGTCAAAATCGCCGCTAAGTATTAAATACAATATAAGTGAACAATCAATCATGAACATTAATGATGTTCTAGCAGAATTAGCTTTTCCCGGATTTTTTATTGCTGATAAATTAGATGATGATGGAATAGTTCTTGGGCTAATGATTACTGCTTTCTTTTTCCCAATTACTCTTCCATGTGCTGCGGTATTTGGAACCGCTAGATATTACTTCGATAAGCATTTCTATATTGAAGGAACATCTTTTGAACTAGATGATGGTTCATCCGATGAAGAGTGAATTACATCAGCGAGGTGACACTAAATGTAATCATGAGGAATGCAAGTATTTAATGGGAAGAGGTGGTTCTCTTTATTATTGTGCTTGTGGTGGATTAATCAATGCTTCAGAAACAGATTGGTCAGAATATAGTTTTGGTCATCATGGTGGACTAGTTTTCTTTGAAACATTTTGTGATGCATGTGGTGAGATATCTAGAGACCCTGCTATGGTTGAAAAGACAACCAATGCAATCATTCTTTTCGTTGGGGATCGCCCGTCTAAGAGGCATCGGAAAACGTTGTCTGCTGGGGCTAGGTGAGGCTTACCAGGGCTTGTTCCAGCGCAGCGCGCGCGTATACCTCTCAAACGCGACGAGGTTTATAAGTCATCGTCGAGCCCGCCCCGCGCTCCCATCGCAGCAAGTGTAACATCTGGCTCCAACAAGTTAGCAACGAGACCTATAACCTAATGACTCCACCAAACGTTATTCAGCATATCTATCTTTTGATCTCGCTTGCAAACGATGGAGGCGATGCTAATCTTCCAGTCAACTATGTTGCTAATTGGATAGATAAAGCGTTGTCTGAAGAAAAATTCTCTGAAGTTGTAGAGGTTCTTGATGGTCTTGATACAGATAAGTTGCCCGTGAATATCATCACTGGTATCCTTACTATCACGATTCATGCAAAGAATCAGTTGGGAGATAGAAGAATTAACTTTAGGAACCGATGCTTGACAAGCTTGGAATATAAGCATGAGCTTTCTCCTGAGCGTATCAAGTCTATTACTATTAGAATGTAACATTAACCTGATCAAATGATTTAGGTTAACGGGCTATGACGGTCGGGTCAGACCTGCTAGTTCTTATAAAGCTTGCGCCAGTGTTCAACTCCCTGATAGCCCATTCGATAGGATTATTAAACAATAACTCGTAGGAAAATAAAGAGGTATATAATGGGACCAAACGATATTCAGAATGAAATTTTTGTCAGGTTAGTTGTTAATGCGTTGACTGGTACACGCAATATTGCTGATCTAAGAAGTCAGTTTAAAGATGCTTGGTTTGCAAAGCAGGCAGAAGCTGCTGCCGAGATTGCGAAGATTCTAGCTGATGAGTATAAGAAGCATACGTAAACTTAATCGTTGCGCCTTCCGATTTAAAATGCGAAGGTGACTATGCCCTGTTCGTCTGATGGTTAGTATAATACCCTTTCAAGGTATTTACAGGGGTTCAATTCTCCTACAGGGTACCCGTTTCGTCTAACCAACGAATAGTAGGCTGAGAGAGCCTATGAAGAAGCTCAGTGATTTGAGTAAAAATATCCCGTAGACGCTATCTCGTTAAGCGTTGGTGCTGGATTACCATCATAAGAATAATAGATAGGGGAGGTTAAAAGCCTAAGATCCGAATCTATAGATCAGTAACCGTTATGGCAGTACAGGTTTGTCCAGGCTACCTATGCGTTATAGAGTCCCTAAAGGACTGTACGGTAGTTTGTGTTAGGGTTCGATCCCCTTAATTGCCGCCAACCATAAAGGAAAATAATATGAACGTCGCGGAATTGAAAGAGTTGACTAAGGCGAATGTGCTTCGTAAGAAGCAGGAGTCAGAAGCAGCGGATCTTACTGCTGCGAAAATATATCTTCGTGGTGTTAAAGATGATCTTGATAGGCAAATGGTTGATACAGCTAATAGAGGTGAAAACTCTATTAGGATAAATATTCCTGCAACAGCTCTCTGTAGTAGAGATGCTTTTACTAAAGCACTTATTGAAGCTTATCCAGAAGGTCCAAATAAAGATCAGTTCAAGGTTTCATATAAGGAAGATAGGGTTTACCGTCTTGAAGATGAATGGATGGAAGTATCGTGGTAACTCCAGTAAAACAATCCTTTCATCACAGAGGTGACAAGAATTGTAATCATGATGAATGTCGCTACATCAAGCATAGTTTGTCTGAGCTTCGTGTTTGCTCTGAATGTATGATAGGTTACGAACATTGCTCGGAAATAGATTGGACCTATTATGATTACGGTTCTGGTAAAGGTCCAGTCTTTTTTGAAACAGTTTGTGATTACTGTGGCATTATTGATCGTGATGATAATATGCCGAAACCAACTGGCAAGATAAATATCAAGTTTGAAAGAAGAGGTAGGCTAATTCCTACGGATAATGTAAGGCTGAAAGCATTCAAAGGGTTCTAGGCTTCATTGCCGCCTGAGTCTAGGAAGGATTATCTTGGATAATCTAGGTGATTACCTACCTAATAAGTAATACTAATATTCTGGTAATTTATCATGCCAAGAAATAAATATACCAATATCCTATCCAGAACAGATATGTTCTTGAAAGTAGCCCTTGATCCTACTCTTGCTGCTATAGATGATGCAATGAAAGCTGTGGAATACGTATGCTCATTAGCTGGTCAAGTACCAACTCCAGTGGGCAATCCATTTGCTATTGCTGCTTTTCTATTGAACTCGATAAGTCAAACTATTTCGAGGCTATGCTTTATTTATTGAATTCTGTACCAGATCTAGGAGCAATCTCTTCTGCCATTCAGAATTATAGTAAAATACTAACTGGTGCTAATTTATTGCTTAAATCTAAAATAGTACCAGCTTCTATAAAGAAAAGAATATTCTGGTTTCTAGTAGGTCTTTACCAAAATAGGACTTGGGTAGAGACGGCAAAAGAAGCTTTCAAAACAATACTTGAAACAGCAGTTCCAACTTTTAATCTTAAAGCTTATGCTAAGAAAATTGGCGTTAAAGTATCAAATGATATCAAGCAAGTGGCTAAGGATGTAACCGATAAAACTATTCAAGAGATATCAAATCGTATGGCACAATATGCCACAGAAATGCAAAAGATCGCATCAGGTATTTAAAAATGGAAGATTCGTTTGAGGCTCCGCTTAGAAAAGCAGGAGCCTTTTTTATTGGCAGAACTGTTTACATTGTAAGCAAGGTTCTAGTATTCGATCCGACTCCTGACACTGGTAGTAGGCTTGAATATAATTTTCTTACCCGTGAGGCAAAGGGCTATACTTGGAAGCTAACTGGTTATACAGTTATTGATGGTAAAACAATCGGAGTCTATGAAACAATAGAGATACTTGTGCTTCCAGAAGAATTGCCCAGATTGTTTGATGTGTACCAACGAACTATGGCTATGTACAAAGAAGCAGTAGCAGCAGGAGTTTACAATGGAAGATAGGTATACTGAGGAAGAATTGAAGTTATTACTTGATAATCCTGAACTACATAATATTATAAATAGATCTACACCAGCAGGTTACTCTACATCTATCTCTAGGATTTTTAGTAGAGACCCTAGTAGCTACTGTATCAAAGTCACTTACACTAGTGAAGGCAATGTTGATGCAATGACTTGTTCATTGCTTGGCAGAGAATTTGATATACTATATGTTCCAGCAGCAGGACTTACCCATGTCTAATAATTTAGGAGTGTTACTTACTAGCGTTGAATGGACCGATGTATCTTCAGAGATTGAGATTAGCCCTTACGCTACTTGGTATGCTACTGGTCAGTTAACTTGTAAATCAAAGATTTATACTATGTGTGATTCAAAGCCAGAAGATCAGCGCCAACTAGATGCGGGTGAGATTACTCCAGAAGAACTACGAGATAGAAATAGTATGTTCCCTCGTGGTATGAAATTCAAAATTAACTTCGATAATGTAAAGAGCTTTAAGTAATGTACAAAGATCTATATAAGTTCAATATTGGCGAACGATTTATTGAGTTACATTACAGCGAGGTTCATCAGGTTGTTTCTATCAAGTTCAGCGTTGAATACGATTGCAAGGTTGTATTAACGCAATGTATTGATGATGGTTCAACTGTGGAATGGTTCTATAAGATGGATGAGTACGCGCCAATTCTTTATCAGGTTGAGTAGATTTGGCGGGGCGCTCCCTACCTCGTGACCTATGCCGGAAGCGTTGATTGCTGCACCCTGGTTGGCGTTAGGTGGGCTCGTTAGGATCGAGCTTGACAGCGTGCGGGGTGTGAGGTAAAACGGTTCAGAGCGGTTGCCCATCCACAAAACTTCTGCTATCGCGAGGTAGCGTTGCGATTCACTAATTGAAGGAATGATAATCATGGATACTGTTAAAAGTCTTGAAGAACAAATTGCAGTGATTGATTACGATATGGCTGCGGCACGTAGCAAGATCAAGTCTTTAAACGCTGAAGCTATCGTCGTAGAGACCAATCTAATTGGTCTGAAGCTTCAGAAAGAAGCTCTGCTGGAGAAGCATAGGCTTCTTGAATCAAGAACGGTAGATCGTAATATGACGGATCGTCAAAAAGATATCGCAGACTTCAAGGTAAGACTTCCAGAGATTCTTCTGAAGGATAAGTAATATGATTAAGTATGCGAATACTCTACCTCCACGTAGAGGTTTTGAGCTGATTGATGAACATACAGTTCGCAAGACTTCTAATCTTGGTTCCAAAGGTGAACTAGAAGTAATCGAAGCTATTGTGAATTTCTTCGAAGCTAATCCAGATCCATATGTTGTTAGGGTTAGCAACTTCAAGTTTCTTCCAAAAAATAATAATATGTTCCAATATTCTTATGATATGGAACGTCTTACCCCTATAAGTCTTGAAGAGAAGTGGTTTATTAATCAGTTCGCTGATTTTGCTTGGTACCGTCAAGATCCATTTGATATTCAAAATTGGTGTCAGTTTTTTACTGATGAACAACCTTCTTCATATTTCAAAACTTTACTTGAAGGCGGTCATCCTCTAGTTGAGTTTCTAAGAACTATCATCGATCAAGATCGATATAATGATCTTCATCATGGTAATGTGATGATGAATCTAGATGGTGATTATGTATTACTTGATCTTGAAGGGTTCATGAAAGGTTTAGCTGATCTCAGTTCGTATCATTGGCTTCCCCAGCCAGATAATATTAATAATAACTTGGTCGCCTTGAATAATATGGCGGCTATCCAGGCGTTGGCTCCCATCCTGTAGAGCCTCGCTCCTCGTGCAAGGAGACTGTTTCATGTCTAATTTGTTTGAAGTTATGCATCATGGTCCGATCGTTTTGGCTGATGAGGATTCTGGTGTTCTCATTACTATCAATGGTGCTTACCTTAACTGGTGGAACTCTGATAGCAAGGGTCTTTATGATTGTGCTGATTGTCGTTCTGGTCATGATGATCTTTATATTCTTACTGTTTCTAAGGCAATGGATATTGCTAAGGAATGGTTCGATGAGGTTATGAATAAGTCAGAAGAGTAAGATAGTCCTCCTAAGGTTGGGCTCTGTAAGTTTGCTAATTGCAATGTTCTTGGTTGTAAAGGGGAGCATAGCAAGTAATATCAGAAAGTTAATCAATGTTTAATCCATACAAGATTATTGATTTTAGTCTAGCCTATCATTATAGACTGGCTTATATTGAACGTATTGCCAAGGATAATAGTTGGGAATTGTATGGTGATGGACGACATAGAAGAGTCTTCCTAAGTAAAAGTGGAAGATGTATCATTAAGTTCCCAATGAATTCGGATGGTTTGAAGGCTAATCAAAGTGAGGCTGATAACTTTAAACTATATAGAGGTGAAGCTGATGAAAATGGAGTTGTGTATGCTCCATGTAGACTGATGAAAGATTCAGTTCTACTAATGGTTAAGATGAAATACAAGTTCGGCTTCGAACATGGATTGGTTCTAGCTCAAAGTATGGGAATTGATATCCCAGATTGGGCGCATAAAATTGACTGTCATCAAGTTGGCATGATGCCAAGTGGTAAGATGGTCGCATATGATTCGTATGAGGGAAGATGAAAATGAAAGTATATATCGCGTTATATGTTAGCTACCATGCTGAGTATTTTACTACTGATGTCTTTTATGATATGACAGAAGCTTTAACTTTCATGGCTGGTGAGATGGTTGGTCGTATTAGAGATAATGAAATGGATACACCAAGCAATCCTTATCATGAAACTTATAAGACCATTATGCAAGAGTATAACGTCCATAAGTGGCAGAATGCTCTTGATGAGTTCAACAACTGGAGTTATTATCAACCATACGAAGAACGTAAATACTATTGCGTTACTACACGAGTTGTAGACGGAACTGCACCAATTGTAGTATTCGACAGTGTTAAGACAGCATCGATCATAAATCCTGCTGATTATCCTAATGGTTGTACCTGTACAAAGTGTAACAACCATAATCAATACGCTATTCCAAACCAGCCTGATAAATCCTTCCTATGCCATTCATGCAAGTCAATGGCTAAACTATTCGAGTAAACCTATGAAACATGCACCTGATGATTTTTCGGACCTAACTGCTGAGGAGATTGTTGAATCAATGGAATCTCTTGTTACGAAGGGATTAGTTGAACGAGTTAGAGTTAATGGTAAGATGAAGTACCGACTTACCGAAGCTGGTAAAATCTTCGCAGATCACATGGAAAGTGATCCATCTAAGAGGAACTAATGGTAGCCTGTTATAATTGCGATATCTCTACTACAGAGAAGCCAAGCCCTGATTGCCATATCTCAGATCATTGGAGGCTTTATGCGTTCGCTCTTGAAGAGAAGCTTGAGCTTACTGATGAACAACGAGATAGTAGGGAACTATCTGATTGGTTCGTTAAGCATCCTAAAGTAAGAGATTATACCTGTAATACCTGTAATAGGGAGTACAAGCTACCTATTCATCTTGTCTATGCAGATTGCGTGTGTGGCAGTCATGTTAAGATTCGTTATATGGGATATTCTCCAGACGATGATATTCTTGATGCAGCTCGTGCTTTCTTTGGGAATGAGCGTATTGCACAACTAGGATGGATTGCTGAGGTTGTTGGTGGTGATCACAACAACCATATGACCGCATCAGAAATTCGTAAAAGTATCAGGCAGGTACTTGACAGATGGTATTTTGATCCTAAAATTGGTTGGAGAAAGAAATAATTATGGTTATCTTAAATGATGAAGATTTCTTAACATTCTTTTATACGGATTCAAATTCCGTTGAGATCACCAAAGGAATATTAAAATGAATAAGACTATTAAGTCAAGTATGTTGAAGGCACTGGTTGGACTAGATGTTAGTGTAGGTAAGGAGTTTGTTGAAGCTTCTGATCTTAGATGTAGAATCATGCCAACTGGCACTATTATTATTGCACTTGCAGTACGTGACACTATTTGCTTATATGAGACAAATGGAAAGATTACTATTGCATCAGCCAGTGATCCTCTTCAAGTAGCGAGCGACTGACACCGCCCATCCACGCTGTACCCTGCCCACTATTACAGGAGACTGATTAGATATGGACCCTCTAATACTGCGCGAATTGGTTATGAAGCACGAACAAATGGTTGCCTTGTTTAATGATATCAAGGATACTGTTCGCATGGAATGCACTAACCTTCAATACGAACAAGCTAAGGCTTATTGGCTTGGTCATATTGGAGCTTCACTTGGTGGAACGGATTATGTTGACGATATGTTTACCATGCTTAAGCTTCTGAAAGAGCTTGGTTATGATGAGGATACTGATTCAGTTCCAGGCGATGATGGTCGCGAAGATGAGATGGATGATGCTTTTGAAGAGTGCGACGAGCATGTTGCTATTAGAGTACACAACCTAACTGAAGATAAGGCTGTTTAATATGGAAGCATATAATCCAGGCGATGAAGTTACGATGACGATCGATTATCGATCGAACTACCAAGCATGGAATGTCTTTGGTAAGATTGCCAAGGTTATCTCTTCCAAGAAGACTAAGGTAAAGATGCCTTTCTCTTCTAAGGAGATCAAGCAAATGTATACTGGTCGGTATGGTATTCGAGAAGAGTATTTTATCCACGAGATTTTCATTGAACTTGATGGTAAGAAGCATATGGTTAGTCAATTTGGGTTTGTTAAAACGCCCGATGATAAGGAATGAAAATGAAGAAGAAATCAGATCTTACGTTAGAGCAGCAGTTTGAAAAGCTTCAGAAAGAAACCGAAGCTAAGATAAAAGAACATATGAAGGCAGCTTTAGCGGCTGTTAATGCAGCCGTTAAACTATCAGAGAAAACTGGTATTCCATTTTATGGGACCGTATCTCATCTTGGACAAAACTATACTCCAAATTCATTTGATAGTAAATGGGGTGAGTTATCAGAAGATAAGATTCACGAATTGAATGATAAGTTTGGTGGTGTAAAAGACGGTGGCGGTTGGGCTCATAGCGATGTGTGTTGGTAAGGAATACAATGACTAAGAAATTTGAAGATGATTTTATTGAAGCCTTCCGCAAGATGGAAGCGGCTGCTAAGCTATTAAGCGAAGCAAAAGACCTTACCCTAGATTGCGGCGTCACATTGAAAGATGTAGATACTACTCTATGGTTTGATATCGTATATACTTTGGGTGCGGTAGAGCGTTCTGATTCATGGAGCAACTCTGGTTGCTCTTATGGTTAAGAGGCATACTATATGACAAAGAAACAGCTATTGGATGAAGAGTTTGATGCATTAGAGCTTCAAATTCGTGAAAAGATTAAAGCTGCTGGCGAACTTATAAAAGAAGCAAATGAGTTAGCCAAGCCATCACATGGTAACCTTAGACAGTTTACTTATGATGATCGATTAGATTGGGGCATTTTGTCACCACTATTCGGTAGTGTAGATCAAGCTGGCTGGTCAACATCTTCATTGGCGTGCTAATGAAGTATACAGATCCTTATGGCGTTGAGCGTGATATGTCTCCATTAGAAATGGAGTTTGTTAGAACTTCATTCTAAAGTAATTGATGATATCAATAGCGCGAAAAGCTATTGCTCTAGCTAAAGAAATGGCTGAAGAGCATGGAATACCATTTAACTCTGGAGTTTGTGAGATAGGTAATATCTACACTCCAAAGAGTTATTTCGATAAGTTCCCTGGGTTAGATTCAGAGTTTGTAGACAAAATAACAGAAACCTTCCCTAGTCATTCTTGGGGATGGTATCATTAAGATGCGTGCTAAATGAAAAACGAAAATATTGATAGTACAGAAGAGTCAGAAGATACGGAAGAGCTTTCTGAATTAGAGCAAGAGTTCCAAACTGCTTATGATAAGCATCATGAGAAGATTTATGCTTTAGTTACTAAAGCAGCAGCTTTACTTGAGAAAGCTGCAAAGCTATCTGAAAAGCATGGAGTTCCATTTTGTTTTGATTTCTTCGGGGTTCTTGGATATGTTCCCGAAGCATTTAAAGGTGATGGTAAATTTGCTGAATTAGATCCAGATTTCTGGGGTGAGATGACTTCAGCCTATTTTTGTGGTGATAGTGATGCTGGTTGGCAACATTCTAAGTATTGTTGATATTAATTAAGGATCTATTGTTATGACTCTAATACTGATTGGCTCGCGGGCTCTTGTACTAAGAGCCCCTCAGGTTCTTAATCGCAAGCCACTTGATTTTGATTTTTTGTGTACTCGTAGCGATTACGATTCTTGGATGGAACAGAATGTTTCCAAGATTAAATCTACAAAGATGTATGCTATTTCAGATAGCAAGCTAGTCGTTGAAGGAAGTACGAACTGCGAATTCGAATTGATTGTTCCGGGAACCAGTTCAGAATTGCTTTCTAATCTTGTAACATCAGATCCTAACAGCTTGGATACCCCATTTGGCTTAGTTCCAAGCTTTGATCTTTTGTTTACTATTAAGTCATCACATAAGTATCTAAAGAATAGTCCGCATTTCTGGAAGACAATGAGTGACTATCATCGTATGAAACTTACTGGCGCAATTGTTAGACCTGAGTATCAGGAGTTCCTTAAGCTTCGTGAAAAGGAAACTTATACTTACGCTCATCCTAAGCTCAACCAATCTAAGGTTGGTTTCTTTAGTGATGATCAGATTACTTATCAATATGATCATGATAGTATTCACCAGGCGGTGAAGCTTCAAGATCGACCAGCCTATTCTTATTTCCAGAAAGATGAGGCTGAGGTAGCTTGCAGTAAGGATAAGTTCTTTGCCTGTTCAGAAGAGATTCGTGATAACTCTGTTATTGAAGAGTCTGCTGTGTTGGCGATTGAACGGAGCCTGGTCCCCCATCCTGGGGTGCTTTCTACCGAGCAAGCATGGCGCTTAGCCTTCTCAAAAGTATGTAGCTCCATTGCCTCTGGTTGGTGGAGAGCTTATGCTTATGATAATGCTTTGCGTATTCTCAAGCGATACCAGCCTGATTATTTTGATAAGTTCAAGGTGGGTCTTGCTGATGGTGTTGTTAAACCTTTTACTGGAACTACATACTAATGTTTAATTGGGAATCTGGTAGACAAGGGGCTGGATACAGGAAGTTATGTTTATGGGCATTCAAGAAATTTGATTGCTATATCATTGACTATCCTGTAGGTAGTTCGGCACCATCACATTGCGATCCAGTTCATTCAGGGCAGCATTTTCGTTTTAATATTTTATTGTCTGTTAAGGATAACTTTACTGGCAAGACGATATGGTCAACGGATAGGATTAAATTATTCCGTCCTGATATCAACATCCATTCCGTAAACGAAACTGATTGTCGAAGGGTTGTATTATCCTTTGGACTCATATTAAACTAGAGGTTGTTATGGCTAAAAACATGCAGAACAAGGTTGTTAATATTCTTTATGGTCTTCCTGGTTCAGGTAAGTCCACCTTTGCCTCAGAGAATACTGAGCAGTTGATTAGTAAATACGTCGTATCAAATGTGATTGATGTTGATTCGATTGCCAAAGAATCTTATGATAAGGATAAGATTACCAACCGCATCCTTGAGCAGGTTGGACAGATCTTTCTTGTTAAAGGTAACACGCATCTTATTATTGATGGTCTCTTTACTACGAATGCTCAGGTTCGTACCTTGATGGATCGTATTATCAATAAGTTTCAGGATTACAATATTACATTCAAGCTTGATTGGTGGGAAGAGGATCGAGCTGCTTGTATTTGGAATGATAAAGGAAGGCGCGAGCAGAACTCCATGTTCTCTATTGAGAATCTTCCTTTTGAAGTACCAGATACAAAACTGTTCCCTGAGCTGATATACAGCCGAATCAGGAAGCATCAGGTTGTTCGTAGGTCTGATGCTAAGAATTGGGCATTGGAGCATGGTTGCTTCAAGCGCCATGTGAATGATGGTATCCTTAAGTCTGATTCATGGTGCCTTGGCGGAACATGGGGACATTATGATGGTGAAGGTGGAACTAAAGAAGCTGACCAACAGCCTGATTTCGAGGCATTCGAAACCCTGATTGAAACAACTTGTCCTGAAATTTCCTATCTTGCTTATAAGAAGATAGTTATAGAATGCTGTAAGGTTGTAACTGTGCCCGATTCAGATTACTATGGTGGAAGCTGGGCTGATGCCCACCATGAATGCGACTTGGAAAAACTTTACTCCATCTTGAAAGAGAAGGGGTATATTAAAGAGCAAAGCTAATGAATACTTATTTTTCTAGTGACCAACATTATTTCCATAAGAACATTTGTAGTCATACTAATAGACCATTCGCTTCAGTTGAAGAAATGAATGAAGCATTGATTGCAAATCACAATGCCGTGGTTAAGCCAAGTGATGAAGTCTTCTATCTTGGAGATTTCAGTTTTGCAGATGACGTGAAAACTCTTGAAATTCTTAGCAGGCTTAATGGAAATAAATCGTTGATTGTTGGTAATCATGATCGAAATATCATGAATAACCCTAGTAAATTTATTGGTGGAATGCTTTTTAAAACTATTGATAACTATAAAGAAATCAAAAGAAACAATCAATCTATCGTACTTTTTCATTATGGAATGAGGACTTGGAACAAGGCACATCATAATGCATGGCATTGTTACGGACATAGCCACGGCAATCTTCCAAGCTTTGGTAAGTCAGTAGACGTTGGTGTTGACGCCAAGTTTATTACGAATGAATATCGCCCCATTGCTTTCGATGAATTGAAAGTATTTATGGATGCTCGGTAGTTTGAGCGCGTTGACCATCACGATATGTAATCTAGGAGATTCAAATGAGCCGATCAGTAGCTAAAGATAAGTTAAAGAATAAACCACTTCCAGAAGCTTTGGCTGAAGAGAAGGCATGTTGTCAATCCATGCTCCTAGTCCCTGGTACAAATGCCAGGAACAGGAAATGGTTCGAAAAGAAGATTAGGGACATCGATTCTATTCTCAAAGATATTGTAGAAAAAGAAGAGGTCAATGTATAAATATGCCACAACATATTGTCATGTAGTTAATATGATTGTAGCTGATGGTGTGGCGATGCCGCCTGAGCCACCCATCCCGCATGACGAGGCGCTCTATGATGTAGAGTGAGAGCTAGTAAGTAGCTGCTGTTCTGGTTACTTAATCTTCTGGTTTTGGAGGGCGCTTAAATGAATATCATAACTTTCACTAAAGTAAAACTACCATATGGTTGGCTAGGTAACATGGCGCCATTCCCTCTATCTATTGATGGTGGATGGCGAACAAGCTAAGCTCTCTTTCAATCAAGAAGGTTTGATGATAAAGATATCATTGAACAGATTAGGTATCAAGCGCCACCTATGGCGGCTAAAATGATTGCTAAAAGCCATAAGGAACATATGGCTCATTGAGCCTATGAGCATCGCTGACCTTGACAATATGAAGTTCGTACTTAGGTTGAAGCTACGAGAACACTCTGATCTTAAGGAAGACCTTATGAAAACAAAGGGTTGTACATTGATCGAGGATGTGGCAAAGAGACAGAATGTTTCTGGATTGTTCTGGGGAGCTGCGTTGGTTGATGGTCAATGGGTTGGTGAGAACTGGCTTGGTAGGCTATGGATGGAAATTCGTGATAGTAACTAAGGGGTATATAGATGTCAGATTTTAATCCACAAGTAGTTCGTATAGAAAAAGTAACTAAACATCCCAACGCTGACAAGCTTGATGTAGCTATTGTTCTTAATGACTACCCAGTAATAGTTAAGCGTAATGAGTATAAAGAGGGTGATATCGCATCTTATTTATGTATAGATGCAATAGTACCAGACACCGAACAGTTTTATTTTCTTTGCCCAAAATCTTACGAGAAGTATGAAGATAATGGTGAAATCAAGCAAAGGCAAATTGGACCTAAGTATCCTATTGGATCTGTTCCAGAGAAGTATCGTGTTCTTAAAGCAAAAAAAATTCTTGATGTGTATTCTCAGGGTATGTTAGTCGCTGCTCCTATTGGAATGAATGTTGGTGATTCTGTAGTTGATGTTTTTGGACTTAAGAAGTATGAAGAAGAGGAAGAAGATAATCTTCTAATAGTTAAAGCAAAAGGTGCTAATGCGGCACCACCGCCTAAAGAATTCAGTATACCACATTATGATATAGATGGTGCCAGAAAGTATATTAATTGTCTACTTCCAGATGAAGATATTGTGCTTTCTGAAAAGCTGCATGGATGCAATTTTTCAGCATGTTCTGATGGAGAAAAACTGCATGTCAAATCAAGGAATTTCTATAAGAAAATGGACCCTGATGATATGTGGTGGAACGTTGCTCTAAGAATGAGTTTAGAGTCTAAACTACAAGCATATCCTTATTTAGCTTTTTTCGGTGAACTGGTTGGTAATGTAAAAGGTTTTAGATACGATGCCGAAATAAAAGATAATGAACTATTAACTCAAGTTCATTTCTTTGATATTTATAATACAAAGATTTCTAGATATTTAGACTATGATGATTATAGATCTATTTGTAAATCATTAGATTTAAAAGTAGTTCCAGAACTTTATCGTGGGAAATGGATTGATAAAGAGACTATGTATTCCTATGCAGAGGGGCAATCTACTCTTAACCCAAAGCATATTAAGGAGGGTTGGGTTTTATCAACTGTTGTAGAAAGATTTGAGCCTCGACTAAATTCTAGAATGAAAATAAAATTAATTGGGGAGGGATACAACTTACAAAAATAATTATAGTAAATGTTTCCATGTTCTATGCTGAACTATATCTTTTATGGTAGAGATTTGTATGTTCATCTCTTTTGAAACTTCTGTTGATGAAGCTGGTGCAACTCATCCTCATGGTAGTGATCAGTTCTGTTATGGAGCAGCGGCAGCATATAGGATAGTGATTAAAGATCTAAAAGCCCTAAAAGCCCTAATAGGTAAGTAATATGGCTGAAGTTATAAAAGAAGCACCAAGTATAAAGCGAATGGTAATCTGTCTATCATGTGATAGAACCATTGGGTTTACTCAGGATGATGTTACCAGTATTGCGTACGAAGGATTTGGTGCTGCGCCAGATGATGCTATCATCTGCCCTGTTTGTGATAAAGAAATAAATATAGGTGGTTGGTCATGAACGAAGTAAATAAGTGGTATTTAGTTAAAGATTTAGCTCCTTATATTGCTACTGGCGATCTTGCAGAAGATATTAATGCATTATGTGAAAGATACTTTTCTCCTAAAGGTAAAGAATATCCAATACTTTGTATCGCTATCTATTCTGATAGACCTTTAATGAATCCTAAGATTTCTTCTGGCATTAGAGTGTCTATTAGTTATAAGCAGAAATCCAAAGATTGGTGGCAAAGCAATGGTGCATTCGTACCACTTCAACTTATTGGCGCTCTAAAAAGTTTGATTAACGAAGCTGTTTCAAAGATTAAAGAATGAAACTAGTAATTTCTAAAATTAAAAACGAAGATAAGATTAGGTTTGTTGCTGCAATTCGTCAGCTATACCCAAGCTACTCTTTAGACGATTCTTTTCTGATGGCACATAATCTTCCCTTCGCAGATGATAACTGCTACATAAAACCAGTGCTTGTCGAAAGCCTACTTGGTAGTGTAGCAGAATATTCTTATGAAGAAGAAAGCGAGCCTGTAACTGAAGATCAGGAACTCATTGAAGCTATGATGTGGTACAATGACCTACCTGCTGCGAAACGAGCTATGGTTGAAACCATCTGTAAAAGCAGGATGCCAAGAGCATGAAAGTAACTTGTATCAAGTGTAGTAACTTAGCTGTATAGTGAAATTGAACCTACTGATGAACAAGGCAGATTCTATCCATGCTGTGAGTACAATTATAATGAAGATGGTTATGACCCAGAAGCAAGTAGAATCATAAATGAATTGATTCGAAACTATAAGGATAATACAATGAGCAACGTTATTTACGTAAATTTTTCTGGACCTTTTCGTGGTCGATGTATTGAAACCACTGGTGAAGAGGTTAAGATAACTTCTGCGGTTGCCAGGTCAGCCGCTTTAGAAGCTCATATCGCTAAGATGCAGGCAGTAATTTCTACGCTTGATATTGATTTCAAGCATAGATTTATTACTATTACAGGTGTACGCCCTGATCGCGTATAATGTTTGAGTTTGATTAAATACACCATGCGTAAGTTTATTGTTTCTACTTTTACCGCCCTTGCTATTACTTTTATTTCATCCGTCTCTATTGCTGGTAGAGTTGAAGGACCAGCGGAGATTACTGATAGTATTTCTCCAGAGAGATTTAACAATCATGCTGCCAATCTAAAGGGTGGTGAGGTTACTGTTATTACTTTGAAGGGTGATGGAGGTAGTGATCTTGATTGCTTCTTGCTCAATAGCCTGAATGAGATTGTAACTTCAGATGTCAATAGTTCTGATACATGTACATTGACGATTACCCCTACGATAACTGGAAGGTATGATCTCAGAGTTTATAACGCTGGTTCGAAACGAAATACTTACGTTAGTAATATAAATTAAATCTGAGATTGAATAAAATGATTAAGAGGCTTGTTGAATCATCGTCTATCAAGACTGGATGTTACATTTCAATCAAGAAATTTGTTAATGGTTCTAAGCCTCTTATTGTGTATGGAATTGTTCAAGAAATCAATCAAGCGGGCTTCTGGGTATATAAATCGCTGTACGGTTATCACTAGGTTTCTTTTAGGGACCAATGGTATGTGGATCTTGTATTGGCTGAGTATAACGATTAATAGGAGTTCATATGGTTAAACCAGAAGATTTCGTAGGTATGAGTAAGTTATCGGCGCAGAACAAAGCAGAGCGCGCAAATCTAATCTTTCGCCTTATTCGCATTGATGATAAGCCTTACTTCGATTATCCAGAGGATAATCGTACAGATAGGGTATGTGTAGAGATTGATAAGGGCTTGATTACTAAGTCAACCTTTAACTGAAAGAAATAAAGATTACTGTTAAAGTAGTCTCTGATGGACCAGTACGCACTAAGAAACAAATATGTCCTAAGTGTTGTTATGAGTTAGAGTATACTGGGGAAGATGTTAAAGAGCATAGTTCTACTGATTATACTGGTGGGCACGACACTTACTATATGATTACCTGTCCCAGAAATTCGTGTAACGAAAGAATATCCGTAAAGCGATTTTATAGCAGTTACTGATATAGTTGGTGTATGTCAACCTCTCCTAATATATTATTCAAAATTAAGTCTTTAATTAATCTCGCTTCATCTGCAAATGAGAATGAAGCGAGAGCAGCATTGGCAATGGCTGAAAAGCTAATTGCAAAACATTCTGTAACCGATGAAGAGCTTAAATCTTTACAAGATAAAAAAGAAGCTTATGGTGAGGATGAGAAGCTATTTTCTACAATCAAAATAATTGGTTGGAAGAATCAACTAGCTCTGGCAGTAGCCAAGAAATATGACTGTATGATTGTTCAGGAGGAATCCGTGCCATTGCAAGGATTATCTGAATTTTCTTATTATGTTTATGGTGAACAAGTTGGTTTAGTGATATTCGTATTCAATGCTCTTAATAATAGAGTAAATGATATGGTTGCGATGCACTGCCTGGGTCGTGGTGCTATCTATGTTGACTCGTATTGCGAGGGGCTAGCTCAAAGTATAAAGCTCAACCTGGAGTTCGACGACCTAGACGTGCCCAAGGTGAACCGGCAAGTTAAAAATAAGCCTGAAGAAGCACACATCCCTAAAGGGACCGAGCTAGTTAGGGAGAAGTCTGAGAAGGAATCGCCTACTAATGAAAGAGTAGATGTTAATTCTCAATCCTTTATTAAGGATGTAATAGCTTATTTTAAGGGTATGGCAGATGGTAGTAAACTATCATTACAAGAAGCTTTAACATTAGAAGCTCAGTCTGTAATTCCCCAAATGGAAACTGCCGAGGTTACTTCATAAGAGAGCTAAGTGATGCTATGTCAGTACAATCACCATCTACATAAAAGTAGATAAGAAAATCATTATTAATATATCTAAATGTTATAATGCAATTTGGTTGATTGGTAGAGTACTCAGAATCATCATGAACATTTAGTATTGCGCTTTTAATATCATCTGGTAATGATTCATATGGTATTTTAATGCCCATACGATTTTTGGCAAAATCAAGTAATAATTTATCGCTATATTTTTCTTCTCTTCGATTTTCTTGCTCATCAGTATAGGCTACATTTATTTGATCGTTGACCATTTTCCAAAATTCTTTTACTGCACGCTGCCACATCTTATTGTTTTTCAATCTTAATGCAGTAAAAAATTCACTTTCATTAATATAATTAGTTACATGAGTTTTTCTTGGTTCAGAGTATTTTTGATTGAAAAGATAGACTTGATTTGCTAAATGAGGAAAAAATTCAATTGGATTTGAGTAATATACTTCATTGTATTTTGTTGGAGATACTCTATC
>Ga0163151_10002765_pt1 | contig 26415 bp, 33 predicted proteins | sample OliLakLV19MP5IB2_FD_145596 | JGI IMG/M metagenome (GOLD analysis project Ga0163151, IMG submission 145596) | Freshwater microbial mat bacterial communities from Lake Vanda, McMurdo Dry Valleys, Antarctica - Oligotrophic Lake LV.19.MP5.IB-2 | ecosystem: Environmental > Aquatic > Freshwater >...
CTCCAGAACTCTCGAGAGCTATCGGCCCAATGTCGTCAGACATACCATACTGCGTCACCATGGTGCGAGCAAGTGAGGTCGACACCTGAAGGTCGTTTGAAGAACCTGTGGTAAGGTCACCAAAAATGTTTTTCTCCACCACATACCCTCCAAGTGACACTGCAATATCATCAAGAAACTCATTCTTAGACTGAAGTCTGCGTTCATTGATGGGAAGGTGAAGGGTATAACCCGCAGCTCTTCCTCGAGAAATAATAGACACTTTGTGAACAGGGTCAGCGTACTTGAGTACTGAAGCGATGATAGCGTGCCCCGCTTCGTGGTAGGCCGTCAGTTCTTTCTCTTTTGGTGAAAGAATATGACTAAGACGCTCAGGTCCAAGCATTACCTTCTCTATCGAGCGTATCAAATCAAATTGAGAAACCTGGGTTCTGTTCTCTCGCGCGGTGAGAATAGCTCCTTCGTTCATGAGAGAATATAGGTCGGCTCCAGAGAACCCTGGTGTGCGCTCTGCTATCAATTTCAAATCAACATCTTCTGCGAGAGGTTTGTTCTTAGCATGCACCACAAGAATCTGCTCACGGTCTGCTCGATCAGGAAGGTCGATAGTGACACGACGGTCAAAACGACCCGGACGAAGAAGCGCGGGGTCAAGCACATCAGGACGGTTGGTAGCAGCCATGACGATTACGCCGACATTTGGCTCGAACCCGTCCATCTCCACAAGAATCTGGTTGAGAGTCTGCTCGCGCTCATCATTCCCTCCTCCCATTCCTGTTCCACGGATTCGTCCCACAGCATCGATCTCATCAATAAAAATAATTGCTGGTCCGTTTTGCTTAGCAGTTTTAAAGAGATCTCGCACACGAGAAGCCCCGACTCCCACAAACATTTCCACAAACTCAGACCCTGAGATTGAAAAGAAAGCTACACCCGCTTCTCCAGCCACAGCTCGTGCGAGTAATGTCTTTCCAACTCCCGATGGTCCCATAAGAAGAATACCTTTTGGAATGCGTGCGCCAAGCTCTGCGAACTTATTTGGGTTCTTTAAGAAATCAACAACTTCGCCAAGCTCTATTTTTGCTTCCTTTGCGCCTGCAACATCTTTAAAGGTAACACGGTGAGTCGCATCGTCAGCTGCGGTCATGCGTGCCTTCGACTGCCCGAAAGCCATAGTCTGCATTCCTGCTCCTTTCACTGAACGAGTAAAGTACCAAACAAGGAACACCAACATAAGAAGAGGAAGAAGGAACGGAAGGAGATTTACAATCCAATACGCCACAGCACTTTCGTTCTTAACGCTAATATTAACTTTCTCCAAAGATTCTTTAGTCACACCGTAATTAGTAAGACTTTCTGTCAAAGAAGACTCAAGTTCTTTCTTGGCAGTCTTTTTAGTTCCGTCTGTGTAGGTAAGATCAAGAGTCTGACCCTTCACATCGATAGTAGAGACTGTTCCTGCAGAAATATCGGTTGCAATATTTGAAATACTAATCTCTTCAGGCTTCGAGCTCGTGCTGTCAAACAGCGAATATGCAGAAATGATAATGAGGAAAATAATAAAGGTGGTAAACAATTGAGTGATCCATGAAGAGCGGAACTTCGAAAGCTTTTCTTCTTTTTTACTCTTTTTAGGCTTGTGTTCGGGTTTCTTCTTAGTCATTCGCCCAGTATACAAAAAAATGGGGTGTTGAGCTATTTTTTAAACAATACTCCGGGTGAACACTTTTAGATTTTCGTCCTTTGACCCTCCCGAGGCTTTGCGAGGGAGTGGTGAGGACAAAATCAAAAGTGTTCAGAGGAGGCTTAAAAAATAGCTCAACACCCCATTTTTTGCTACCATTTGGAAATGACACAGCTAGTTAGTAATAAAAAAGTAGGCATGACTTACGAAATAGGAGAGAAGATGATCGCAGGAGTCGAGCTCTTTGGTCATGAGGTAAAATCGCTTCGCAAGAACCAGGGGTCTCTCGAAGGTTCGTATATTATTGTACGTGGTGGCGAAGCATTCCTTATAGGTGCATACATTCCTCCCTACCAAGCGGGCAACATACCGAAAGAATACAACGACCGTCGCAACCGAGTGCTTCTACTCCACAAAAAAGAAATAGTGATGCTTGCTGATATTGAAAATAAAAAAACTCCGCTCATACCTCTTACCTTCATCACAGCAGGAACAAAAATAAAATTAGAGTTCACTATTGCCAAAGGAAAGAAAAAGCACGACAAGCGTCAGAGTATTAAGAAACGCGACCTTGAGCGAGAAACTGGACGAAAATTTAAATAGGGGTGTTGAGCTATTTTTCTTCGGGTACTCATAATTTTCTGCTAAAAATTTGCTCGCTCTCAAGCATTCCGGAAGCTCCTCCTAAAATAAGTAAGTGTATCGGTCGGAAAAATAGCTCAACACCCCTATTCCACCTTGAATGTAACTTTGTAATCGTTTGGCTTGATAGATACAGCTGAACGAGCATCAGGAGATACTGCGACAATAGAAACCTTGTATCCCATGTACTCATAAGGAACTTCGTCTGAAGAAATATTATGTGTCTCTAACTTACCGTCAGTCCCCAGAGTGATGCTGGCGGTCACCGCACCTGCTTCGATACACTGAGCATCTACAGGACAACGATTGTCTTGAATGAGAGCCTTAAACCAAATAGAGAGACCCGAAACTTCTGCTGTTACATCAGGAGCAAGTACCACTTCATTAACCGAAACAGATGCTTGGGCCTCAGAAGTAAAAGAAGGGGTGCTTGTTGTGGTAGTAGCAAAATCCTTCTGCTCTGGAGTCATACTGCTCTGAGAAATTACCACAAAAGAGATAGCTAGAATGAGTAATGCAATTATAAAGAAAATAAATAATTTCATACTGGTAGTATAACGTATTATGATTATTTTTATCAATGGTATAATCACTACATGAACAACTTACGCCACCATAAGCACTTCTCTCTTTTCACCTCTATTTCTCTTTTGTTACTTATTGCTGGTATCGCATACTATATATACCAATACACTGCTACTTCTCGTTTGCTCGAAAGTACTGCGACAGAATTAAGCTCAAATATTGAAATACTTGCAGTACTTGAAAACGACAAAGCACAACTCCTCGAAGAAAATACTAAACTCGGAGGAAACCTTGCAAAGACCATGGAGGAGCGAGACATAATTGAAAAACAAAAAAGAGAGGCAGACGATCAAGCTGATCACTACAAGAAACTCGCAACATATGACAAACAACTCCTTGCGAAATATTCGAAGGTATATTTCTTAAATGAAAACTACGGACCAACAGCTCTTGCTACCATCACACCAAAATACGTTCTTCCTGTAGGCAAAACAAGGTTCTTCTTGGCACCTGCAAATAAATTTCTCAGAAACATGATGGAAGACGCGGAAGAAGACGGAATCAACTTACGTGTTGTGTCTGCATATCGGTCATTCGCCGAACAGCAATCACTCAAGTCTGCATACTCGACACAGTACGGTTCAGGTGCCAACACTTTCTCTGCGGATCAAGGATATTCAGAACACCAGCTCGGTACCACCGTCGACTTCGGTACACCAGAAGTTCCTGGCGCAATGTCTGCTTTTGAGGGTACTACAGCTTTCGCTTGGCTTACTAAAAATGCTCACAAGTACGGCTTCATTATGTCGTACCCTAAGAATAATGCACACTATATATACGAGCCATGGCACTGGCGCTTTGTCGGAGAACTTCTTGCTGAAGATTTGTACAGCGACAAAAATAATTTCTACAATCTTGATCAGCGAGCGATTGATGAATATCTAATTAAAATTTTTGATTAGGGTGGAGATGGACGGAGTCGAACCGTCGTGCAAAAGATACATAAAGCCCAATCTACGACATGTAGTCTACTTGAATATTGTCGGCAACGCGTCTCGAAGTCGACGAAACGACGCGTTGCTTATTTTCTTATCTTAGTCGAGCGGTCGAAAATCCCGCTCGAAGCATTCCCATCTTTATACCGCCCTCATCCTCTCGAGAGAACTAAGAAGTGAGACCGTCGCTAGACGAACGTGCGTTAAGCAGTTCGAGCGTAAGCGAAGGCAAAGTCGTTTACTCCATAATATGGAGAAACTGCAGCTTTAGCCTTTGAAAATGCGTTTGCATTTCAGGGTTCCGGACTTTTAAGGAGTTCCCGGAGCTCCATGTCGCAAGACAATATGGCAATCCTTTGTCGATGCCTTTCATCCCCATTGTTTTAGTTTTCAACGTTCTTACCACTATTCAACCGCTCGCGAATACTAGCATATATGCTACTATTTCTCCATGTCATTTTCTCTATTCACCACCTCCGAAGAAGTCTGGAAATCAGTCATTTCCGACATCCAGAACGCGAAGGAAAGTATTGATGTCGAGTTGTTTATTGTCGATATTGACGACGTTGGCTTACTACTCCTCGACACCCTTCGACAAAAGTCACGGGAAAGGGTGAAGGTTCGCTTGTTTGTTGATGCTGCCGGAAGTTTCGGATTGTATATGTCGAACCTAAGCAATGACTTCGCCCGCGATGGAATACACTTCTCTTTTTTTAACCATATCCTTCCGTGGCTTCCTAAAAATATCAAGGTTTGGTATTTCAGAAATCATCGACGCTCTATCATCATTGATGATTCGATAGTCTATCTCGGAGGAAGCTGTTTCTCTACCGATATGTGTGGCTGGCGCGACTCGATGGTTCGACTTGAAGGAATCACAAATATCATCAAGGACATACGGAGTGCGTGCGACCGCATGTGGTTGCTTGCAGACAAATTTAAATTTGGAAAGAGAGACACGCCCGAGACAGATGAGTGGTCCTATCTCACCAACGCCCCTGTTCCCGGTCATCGTTACTTGTATCGTCGATTAATGAAACTCATTCAGCATGCTAAAAAAGAAATATATCTCACCACTCCATACTTCATTCCCGATTCACGACTTATGAGTGCACTTCGCAAAGCATTGAAGCGCGGAGTGTCTGTACACCTTTTAGTTCCAAAATATTCAAACCATCCTTTTGTTGATCATGCGGGAGATTTTCAGAAGGAAGAACTTATTAAGAAAGGTCTGAAGTTATACCGGTACGAAAAAGGAATGATACATGACAAGACTGCAATCTTTGACAATGAATATGGAATTATCGGCACCATGAACCTTGACCACATCGGACTAAGATATAATTTCGAGAACGGACTCATCAGTACCAACTCGGAATTCATCGCTGAACTAAAACGGGTATTTGAAAATGACACCGAAGGACTACAGCCTGTTACGCATGAAGAGTGGGGAAATCGAGGATGGAAGATGAAACTATGCGCTTACCTTATCTGGCCGATTCGAAAACTGCTATAATACAAGGAACTAATTTACACGCATGATATTTGGAACCAAGACAATCTATTTCGTACGCCACGGCCAAAGTGCTAACAATGCCGCGAAAGTTCGCCAAGGTTCGGCAGGAGGACTCAGTGATGAAGGAGAGAAACAAGCACTTTTTACAGGTGAACGTCTCAAAAATAATAAGATTGAAATAACTCTTTCAAGTCCCTATGAACGTGCCCAAGATACTGCGGGTATTATTAATAAATACCTCCACACTCAAACAGAAACAACTTCCCTCCTTGCCGAGCGACGCAACCCTTCAGAAGTAATTGGTAAGGATGCAGACTCCGAAGAAGTAACTAGAATAATGGACGTCATTGACCGAAGCTTTCATGATGACGAATACCACTACTCTGATGAAGAAAACTTTACTGAACTAAAATCCCGCGCACGAGAACTTCTCACTCTTCTGGAACATCGTCCTGAAAAACACATTCTCTGTGTCTCTCACCGCATCTTTCTTAAGATGGTCTTTGCCCTTATTGAGCAAGGAGACTCTCTCACCTCCCACGACTTCGTGAAGCTCGACTTCTATAACAAAGTTGAAAACACTGCCGTAGCAGTCTGTACCTACAAACTCCTTAATAAATGGTTGAAGAAAAAAGAATGGAATATTCTTGCGTTCAATGACTACGGCAGGATTGTGGAATAAATAGCAGTCAGGAGCTATTTCCCCTATTTCCCCTATTTCTCCTTGCATATTGACCTTTTTTTGTGGTACAGTAGCACTCGTCTACCAATAAATAACCGTTAATTTTTTACCTTGGCTACACCACATACACGAATAAACCACCAAATTACAGCATCTGAAGTTCGCCTTATCGGCGCCGAAGGAGAAAACGTCGGAGTTGTCTCCCTTGGAGAAGCACTCAAGATGGCACACGAGGCAGAACTCGACCTTATCGAGATCTCCCCAAAAGCCCTTCCTCCGGTTGCAAAAATCATGGATTATGGTAAATTCCAGTACGACGAGAACAAAAGACTAAAGACGTCAAAAGCTCGAGTTCAGACCACTGAAGTCAAGAGTTTACAGGTTAAAATAGGTACAGGCGAGCATGATCTAGGCCTCAAGGCCAAGAAAGCTGGCGAATGGCTTAAAGAAGGACATAAGATAAAGATTGATCTTTTCCTCCCCGGTAGAGCCAAGTACCTAGATGCCAACTTCCTCAAAGAGAGACTCCAACGAATGCTCAATCTCATCCCCATCGAGTTCAAACAAGAAGAAATCAAGAAAAGCCCCAAAGGCTTCACCACAGTCATCGAAAAGGCATAAGCCATTAACAAAAAACAATGAAAACAAACAAGTCATACAACAAAAGATTGAAGGTAAGCAAGAACGGCAAAGTGACTTCCCGAAAGCCTGGCCAAAACCACTTCAACGCCAAGGAATCAGGACGAAGCCAAATTGCAAAGTCTCGAGAAATCTCTTTTACTATGAGCAACAAGTACAAGTCACGTTTTCTTGTTAATGTCAGCAAATAATTAATTTAATACACCACCATGACACGAGTAAAAAAAGGAGCAAATGCACTTAAGAGCCGACGAAACATCCTCAAACAGGTAAAAGGATACCGTTTTGGACGTTCAACAAAGAAGCGTGAAGCTCTTACCGCTATCGCCAAGGCCGGAGAGAGCGCATTCGCACACAGACGAGACAAGAAGAACGACATGCGTTCTCTTTGGACTGTTCGTCTAAACGCAGCTCTTCGTCCTCACGGAATTTCATATAGCAAATTTATTGGAGCTTGCAAGAAGGCAAACATTGAGCTTGACCGAAAGGTTCTCTCTCAGATTGCTCTTGATGCTCCTGAAGTATTCGAGGCTATCGTTTCAAAGGTAAAGTAAAAGTGTCAAAGGGCACCTTTGACACCAAAAACTCCCCAATCGGGGAGTTTTTTACTTACTTTCCTAATTTGAAAAGCTTCTTAAATTATTCTTATCAAGAGCCACTAACTCAAGAACTTTTTTAACTAGTTCCTTGGGTTCATCACCAAAAATTACTTTTTTGTTGATCTTATGACTCTTGTCAATGATCATCTTAATCACCTCATCAGTTTCCCAATCACCCCTTAGAATTCCAATGGGCTTGCCGTCCTCGTAAGCAACGGTAAACTCGTGGATAGTTCCAATACGTCCTGGACCAATAATCACCGCATCACATGAACGAGTAAGGAGAAGATCTCGTCCGGTGTACCCAAAACCGGTGTATACAATAATATCCATATAATCGACAGGGAGCTTGTAACCTTCCACATGCTCTCGCTCAGAATATGCAGGAGAGAAGCCGATAGAAATACCCCCTTCTTCTTTTGCCCCCATGGCAGCCCATAGTGGAAAACCGGTTGTTGCTCCTGTAACGAGAGTTGCGCCGTGTCGAACCACTTCTCTTCCAAGTTCTTTAGCTGTTTCGTAATCTGCTTCCGGCAAGAAACTCATATCAGCAGTACCTGACACACAAATTTTAATTTTATTTGCCCCGTGTTTTTCGTTGTTGTTCATTTTGTTTATTGTAGCAATAAATGGGGTCAGGAGCTATTTAACACTCGAGCGTCACGCTTTCCCCTTGCTTCGGAGCAAATGCATTGACTCCAAGATAATCACGAAGACGTTGAACAAGAAAAAGAGAAGACTTCGCTTCTCCCATAGTTACAAAAACTTTTTTTAAGGTGTCGGCGCCATTTTCAACAAACTCAAAAAGGTGGTCGGAGTCCTTGTGCGAAGAGTAACCATCAATATACTCAATACGTGCCTTCACAGAAACATTCTGATGATAGATCTGAACACTTTTGGCACCATCGCGAATCTGGCGACCAAGCGTTCCTACGGATTGGTACCCAACTAAAAGAAGGGTGTTGGTAGGATCCCCGAGATAGTTGAGTTCATGGTGCAGAATACGGCCACCGTTCGACATCCCGGAACCTGCAATAACTATTTTTGGGTTTGGGGCATGAAGAATTGCTTTTGACTGATCGGCTGTTTCGGTGAAGTGAAGCTTTGGGAAATTAAAAATATCATCACCGTGTTTGATGATAGCTTGAGTTGTGGGATTAAAGTTCTGCGGGTAGCGCTTATAAATTTCTGTCACTTTAATAGCAAGAGGAGAATCAATAAAAACCGGCACTGATGCAATCCTTCCCTCTTCAACAAGCTTGTTGATCTCAAACAAAATAACCTGTGTCTTCTCAAGAGAAAAAGAAGGAATCATAAGAACTCCCTTCTTTTGAATAGTATCTTCGATAACATCTTCGAGCTTGGCAAGACGATGCTCTGTTGGCTCGTGATTACGGTCTCCGTATACACTTTCCATAATCAAATAATCTGCATCAGTAATTGCCTCAGTGTCTTTTAGGAGAGGTGTGGGAGAGTTTCCAAGGTCTCCGGTGAAGACTATTTTTTTTCCGTTGTACCGAAGCTCAAACATTGCAGAACCAAGAATATGTCCAGCGTCCTTCAAGAACACCTCGAAATCTGGAGCAATGCGGGTGTTCATGTGGTATGGGATTGTCTTCCATAGCTTGAAAGATTTAGCCATGTCTTGTTCAGTATAGAGGGGCTCGATCTTGTGTCGCTCGGCATCTTGAGCAAGAAGTCTTACACTGTCTTCGAGCATGAATACAGCAATCTCGCGAGTCTCTGGAGTAGAGTAAATTACTCCCTTGAAACCGTTCTTAATAAGTTTGGGAATACGCCCAATGTGGTCGATATGTGAGTGGGTAATAAGCAGAACATCAATCTCTGCAGGATCAAACAAAAATGGCTTGCGATTGAACTCCTCTGCTACATTTGTTCCTTGCTCCATTCCGCAATCCACCACAATCTTGGTCTGATCACTCTCAAGAAGAAAGTTGGCACCCGTCACGGCTCCTGTTCCTCCACAGAAAGTAAGTTTTAAATTTTTATTTTCATTCATTTGTTTTTTATTATATCAAGAAACTCCCAAAATTGTGGCCATGTTTTGTTAACGGTGTGTGGGTATAGAATTTCTACTTCGAGTTTGTGAAGCTTAATATACATTCCTACAGATTGAATCACTCGATGGTCTTTTGAGTCTACTGGTAAATTAAATCTCAATTGTTTGATAGTCTTTTCCATTTCTTTAATTCTGTCTGTCTCATGACCTCGAAGTGCGGGCCATCTTTTTTCTCCTTCTTCTTTAGTGATATATCCAAATATTCTTCCGAAGCAATAGTCTTCAGCTTGCTCGCACTCGAAATCAGGTTTTTCTCCCTTCATGATTTTCTGAAAAGTTTCCGCTTGTTTAAGAATAGTCTGATCGTGTCGAGCTTCCCACACTTCTTGTTTTTTTCTTTTTTGAGACCAATGAAGGAGTGCATCGTACGTAACTTGTAATTTGTATGGAATATTTTCTAAAATTTCAGTATTACCAAGTAGAACCGATGCGGTTGCCCACTGTGAGGTGCCATTATCTAGTTTCAGCAATTCTTCTAGTCGTAGATTTACAATTGTTGGATCATTACAAACAGAACGATCTTTTAAAGATTTCTCAAGAATAAAGTTTTTATTTAATCCAAGTTTCCATGAAGCAAATTTAAATAGACGATAAATTGTACCTGATTCTCCTACGTGAATATCATTTGAGATGTCCCATTCTTCACACACTTTTTTTAAAGCAAGAAGGTCATCATTTAAATTATTTTGAGAATCAAGAAAAGAAATAATGTTTTTGTGACCACTAGCTACGTCAAGAAAACCCATTCTGATGACCCAAGACTTGTCGAGTGGTATAAACTTATTCATGTATTTAATATATCATACTAAAAAACCGCGACTCACGTCGCGGTTTTAATTAGGATTACTTAATATTAGACCTAGTAGTTAAACTAGGTGGGTTCTTTGGCGAAGCACCAAGGCACTTCAACACTACAAGATCCCTGATGAAATATTTAATCTAAGTTAATATTTCAGTAACCCTACACTTGATTATACGCATTGTTTTCAAAAAAAACTCTTCACAAAATCGTTTTTTTGTATCGTGCCTTGTGACGGCTTTATTCAGCCCTCCCATCCATATTTACATCGTACAAAATAGCTTCTTGTACTAAACGGTAATCAATTAATTCCTCTTTGTTGAACCAATGAGGAATTTCTTGTTTTGCTTCTACGTCGTTTCCTGAAGCATGGATAAGGTTGCGGATTGATCGGTTATCATTTGCTGAAATAATATACGAATCAAGAACATAGTCTCCTCGAATAGTCCCCACATGAGAAGAGTGGGGCTCTGTACCTCCAACAAGTTTGCGCACGAGCGGCACTGCGTGTGCCCCCTGCCACACCATCGCTACAATAGGTCCCGCTGTCATGTATTTCTTGAGACTTGTAAGAATTTTCTCCCCCGCTTCGACAGGATCAAGAGTTGGAGGAGTCGCACCCTTATCCACAAAGCTTTGGATATTCTTCTCTCCTGCTTTTCGCTTCCACTCGGGGTCAAAGGTGTAATGAGTCTCGATAAAATCAGCAGTTGGAACAAACATCTTGATTCCAACAAGCTTAAGCCCTACCCGCTCGAAACGCTGGATAATCTCTCCCATGAGAGACCGCTGTACAGCATCGGGTTTGAGTACTACTAAGGTTTGATCTTGTTTTGGATGATTCATGCCTAGATAATACCATGGGGATTCATTTGCTATAAATAATTGGCTTTGTATATCTTTTTAAATTTCAGAAAGCTTTTCGAGCTCCATCTTGAAAAGATTGAATACTTCCCTCTGCTTCCCTTCAGGCAAATTAGTAAAAATATCACGCCAATAATCGAGCTCATCCTTATCTTCTCCGAGCTCTATCAATTTATTTAAAATATTGTTAAGTTCTTCCTTCATATGTTTTATGCAGCCGTGGCCAAATCACCTGATTCAACACGATTACCTCTCTTATATTCATCCATATTCTTAAACATTTCTTCGACTCTGGATTGTGCAAATTCTTCTCCTTTGAGGGTAAGATTAGGGTGTTCAGCGAGAAATTTTGCTGTTCGTAAAAAAATAAGACTACTTTTCTTTGCCCCTTTCTGTGCAAGTTGTGCTCCGATCTTCTCAAACAATCCTACGCTCCGCCCTACAATAAATGCACCTTTTCCAGCTACTCCGACTCCGGTAAAATCAAGTGCTAAGCTTCCTGCACCTATCGCTCCATGTATAATACGGTCCTTACCTGTAAGCTTTTCTCCATGTGCTTCCTTACCGGCGATTGCTTCGACAAGCATCTTACCCCCTCCTGCAAAGGGAATAAGGTTGGCTCCATTATTCACCATTTCCCACGTAAGCTCTCCCTTAAGAAGATTTCCTCGCATCTCACCAAAACTTTCTCTGATATATTCCCTTTTTTGCTCCCGTGTATTTTTATTTGATTCCGGAGAGGCTTCAGGATTAATATCAGTTATTTCATTGATGCTATTTTTTGCATTTTCTTTCAACTTATTCATCTCTTCGGAGTTTGCTTTAAGCCGTTCATCTATCTGACATTGTTGCTGCAAAGTAACCATTTTTTCCGGAGAAACTCCGAGCTTTGAGACTCTTTCCAATCGAATATTTCCATCCTCTTCAGCCAATTTGGTCTCCTGATCTATCTGGTCAAGTATTTCTTTCTTATATGACGCAAGAGTTTCAGGCGAACGAGGCGACGGCGTGGGGCGTTCTTGATTTTCGATACCCTCTACCTTTTCTGGTGAATTGTCTTTTGTTAACATAGTGTTAAAGAGTAGAGATACTTAAAGATTCTCGAATATCCTGCATTTTTTGATTTTCTACGGCTTTTGTGAATTCTGAAATAATCTTGTTTCTCTGCACAACAAGAACATTGAGACTAGAACAAAAAGATTCATGAATTAAATTTATATTATCCATTATATAGAGGGGTCTCAGATTTCATCTCCGCTTCTTCCTTATATTGACGCTGTCTTTTTTTTGATTCCCGCAAAATAACAGCAAATTCTTGCTTTTTAGAAGCGTCCATAGTGTCAATCTTTGATTTTACTTGTTGTAATAATTCAGGAGACAAAGAAGTGGGAGATGCTTCAAGGAAAGACAGGGCCTTTGCCGTTGTTTCCATATCTTCTACCTCAAGAGCTGCTATAGTAATTCCTTCAACATATTTTAACATGTCTGCATTCACAAGGCAAAGACCATCAAAACCATATTTTTTTTGATAATTAAATTGATTAGCATATGCTTCTTCCATTCTCTTGAGAAGATCTACTGGGGTATGCCCACTGATTTGATTTATAGCGCCGCCATCTTTATAATAATTTCCATCTTGAATATTTTTTTTACGAAATCTCATATATTGATCTGTTACGGAAAGATCTTCTGTGGACAGCTTTGTCAGCTCATCCTGATTATATTTCAAAGATTTTTCTTTAATAGCCTTCAATCTAAACATCATTTCTTTTACCGTCTCAGATCCGTTTGACTCTGTTTGCCATTCTTTATCCGTACGATGTTGGTAAAAACCATGTCTGTAAACTAATCCATTTTCTCCCTGAAGATCAGCTTCTTGAATTTCAATCTCCTCTTTTTTGATTGTAGCTTCGGTACAAGCCTGAACATACTTCTTATAAGCTTCGGGGTTATCGGTAAGTGCTGCATAGAGTGAAGCCCCCTCCATCATCTGAGAGGATTGATTCGCCTCAGTGATTTCTTTTCTGATGCCGTTAAGTTGATCTACTGTTTGTATTCTACGTGACTCCTCTTCGATACCAGAATTGATTTGGTCCCTCGTATTTTCTACTTCGGGATCTTTTTCTACGGGTATCTGATTGTCAATTTCGGAAAGAAAATCATCCAGACACTCAGTCTTCTTAAGAACTTGTTCTTCCGCTGTGGGAATACCAGTTTTTTCAAAATTGGGCATTTGATTAAAAAATTATTATTATATGGCTAAGTATAACAGTTTATTTAAGGACGTCTACTGTGGGTTCCTTCTGATATTTCTTTGCAATCTCCGCCTCAACTTCAGCACGGTCACGCCCAAACTTGAGGTATGAAAGCTGTTTAAGCTGATCAAGGTGGCTTTTGTCGACATTTGGAGGCCACTTAAACTCAATGTTAAACGGTCGTGCTGGCTTACCATCAATCAAAAGTTTTCCATAACAATTGAGATTATCGACATTCATAAGGTCATTGGTGGTGAATACTGGACCGAACTGCTTCTCAAGAAATTCAGCGTCTTCTGCTCCAACTCGACACGACACAATAGAACCCACGTTACCAAACACTGCCAATCGAATATCGTCTTTGAGTTGACCAATAAACTGGTGAGCAATGTGGAGTGAGAGTTTGTACTTTCTGGCTTCCGAAAGAATAGTTGAAATTGAGTTGGTGGTAATGTTTTGAAACTCATCGATATAGAGATAAAAAGGAGAGAAACCTTTGTCCATTGAGTCAACACGAGAGAGAGCTGCCATGAGAAGCTTTCCTACTAAAATAAGTCCGATGAGGTTGGCATTGATATCACCAAGACGTCCCTTTGAAAGGTTCACGAGCAGAATCTTCTTTCCATCCATCACATCTCGAAAATTGAACGATGACTTCTCCTGAGCAATGAGAGGACGCATGATGTCGTTGGCAAGAAACACGTCGAACTTTGAAGTAATGTATGGAACGATATTTGCCAATGATGCTTCCCCTCCTGCTTTGGTGGCAACTTCAGTCCAAAACTGCGTTACGATAGGGTTCTTACAACGAGAGATCTTCAAGTCTCGAAAAGCTTTGTTTGAAAGTACTCGCGACACGTCCACGAGAGTGTTCCCAGAATCTGGGTCTTCGAGTACAAGCATGGTAGCGTTTCGGAAATACTGCTCGAACATAGGACCTCCCGCAGTCTTCATGTCGAAGAGTTTGTCGAAGATAGAGAAGAGCTCATTCACCACAAAAATCTTCTGCTCTGGAAAACGCACATCATACTCGAGCATGTTCATACCCATTGGTCGCTCAATGTTTGCAGGATCGAAATAAATCACGTCCTCATACCGATGTTTCGGCACCCTCGCAAGAATATCTTGCACATCAGAACCGTGAGGGTCAATAAAACAACACCCTTCTCCGTTCTCAATGTCTTGAATAATCATGTTACGAAGAAGTGTTGTCTTACCTGTTCCTGTCTGACCAATTACATAGAAATGACGGAGACGATCTTCAGAAGACATATACACCGGAGTCTCGTGGTTGCGATGTTTGTTCACCCCAAGATACAAACCAGAGAATGGCATATCAAGTGGCGCCGGCGCAGTTCCTGATTTTGAATGTTTAAGTTGTCCTCCTTCTGACACGCTTGAGCCAGGGAAATGAAGAATGGTAGTAAGCTCAGCAATACTCAAAGGAAGAGTATGGGTTTCATCAAATACTCTGAAAGAGAAATTCCTCGCTTCCATTGGAACTTTCTTGTCATGGGTACGCTTCCATACAATAGAATTACCAAGAGTATTTTCAAACTGATTAAACGATGCTTCAAGCTCACCCATCACTTCTTCTGCCCGAGACTTATCTCCAGCAGACACCACTAGTCGCATGTTCACATTAAGAATAGGAGAAGATATTTTGTGTTTTATATTCTCTACAGCACTTTCATCAATCGGTTTTAGTTTGTCATCTTTCTTCTTATCACCTTCAACAATATCTTTGAGAGTATCCGTTGCGAACTCTTTAAAACCCTTACTAATTTCACCAAAAACGGTGTGTTGAATGTCGATAGCTTTTTTTAGTGGCGTTCCTTTATGAATATCATTGAGTGCGTTTTTGTATTTCTTTACATAATAATCTCCCTTTGGTTGGATAATAAGCTGAAGTGCTGCACCTTCCCCTTCTTTGTCTATCTTAGAAAATGCGTTAAGCACCACATTGAGTGGGTCGTGATCAAACTTCTCGTAGGTCTTAATAGGAAAGATAGGGTTCTTGCTTTGGGTAGCCACAGAAACCACAGACGCGCCGGATGTATTAAAAATATTATAATCATCCTTTTTTTCAATGATTTTGGCGTGATGAAAAACAGAAAGAATTTGTTTTTCGAAAAGACTACGCTTCGAGTCGGGCACTGACACATAAAATATAAACTCATCAGTATCATGAGCAAGTGCAAGCTCGATAGTAAAATAATTTTCTTTGTCTCCTGCATCCGCCACACTCATCATTCCTGAGTAGAACTGTTCCATTCCTGATACGAGTTCTTTGAGAGCTCTCTCTTTTTCTCCTTTCTCTGCATGAGGAAATGACACTTCAAAAAGAGTATGACGAAGAGCCCGGCCGAGCTTTGGGCGCTCTTTCATATCAAGAGCTGGTAGCTGTTTCTTAAGAAACTCAACCAAGTAGCGATGAAAATCGTCTTCGATATGTGGGTTCTTCATTGCCTCCACTACACCAAGAGCGTTGATAATCCCCTTCTCCTCGACAAGTGCAATAAGCGCTTCTATCTGATCATCATGTGCTTCTGGAGAAAGGTCGAGAGCGTACTTGTTTACATGGGTGTCAATCATTGCGTGACCTTTGGCAAGAATCTGATGTGTAAGTTGTTCTTTGTGCTGGTGGAGCTGTTCATATATTACTGCATCGCGATCAGGCTTTTCATTCACAGAATGAAGCTCTCGTTCACGTTCCAAAATCTTCCGTTTAAGGTGTTCGATTTCTTCTTGAGGAGTAGAAAATTTTTCCATGCAAAAATTATATCACATATAAAAAAGTAACCCCTCGCGTGCGCACGCGAGGGGTTGTTGTATGTTGTCTGCCGACAAAACTTCATACCAATTACACAAGTATTTATGAGTAGAAAAAATATAACTCTAAAATACTGCAATACATTGGGTGGTTCACGTCACCCTTCCTTTAGCCCTTTCTCTCTTTTGAGCCCTTAACTCGTAGGATAATGTATTCCCGTCAATCACTTCGGGAGCGTCTGTTTTTAATAAGCGTCAGGTAAGCGTACTAAAACCTTACCTTAGGCCTGAAGCCGTTATAATGTACAAAGTCCCAACGACAGTACACCGCTAGTAGGCTACAACATCCGGTCGTCAGCATATACTTTCTTATTCGCGGACATGAACTTAAGGCGGAAAGTCGACCGTTATCTGATTTCTATCAGTCTAGCCTGTACAGAGACTACTTAAACTACCCCCCAAAGTCAACCATTAAAAAAGCCGCTATGAAAGCGGCGTGGTACCTTACTAACCGGTCAGTTTTGACCAATCAGTTTGTTGAACTCTTCAGAAACAGAACTTTCTTCGAGGCAGAGTAGTTCGGTGATAGGTGTTGCAAGCATCACTTCCGGACTAACATGACCGAGGGTCATCCCTAAAAGTTTTCCTTCTGAGGTAAAGAGTGCTGAACCTGACTCACTTCCTGTTTGTATACAGGAATGATCTAAACAATCGAGATGCCGACCTGAAGGCTCTACTGTTCCAAAACTTATTACTTCTGTCTCATTTCGACGTACGCCGATCTGATACACAAAGTCTTCGTTTTTAATTTCGGTTGCAACCTGCAGGATACCCACATGTGGGGCAACAGGAACTTCGTATGTGTGATAGAGGTCCTTCTTATACTTTGAAACTTCGATCGACTTCAAAGGTAAATGGATTTTGCCAACCACTGCTTCATGCGGATGAAAATCATCTGTATGATATCCAATGATTTGATGATGCCCGAGATGAATAGCAGAGGTAAACCCGTTATAGCGGTCCACCAGAGCCATGACCACCTGGCAGGCATTAGACACAATCACACTGAGGTAATCTGAATACGGTTTCGAAACTACAGTTCTTTTCTTGTAGACAATTACGTTATTCATTTTATTCATAAGAGTTAGTATTCTGCGAGAGATACTACTCCTTTGTGAGGATTTCTGCAACACCGTTCACTATAGCCACTGTATGTTCGAAATGAGCGCTTCTTTTGCCATCCGCAGTCTCATAGGTAAAACGGTCTTTTCCAAGCTTAATATCAGGCAGTCCTTCGTTGACCATAGGTTCGATAGCAAACACCATACCGTCTTTAAGAATAACTCCTTCTCCAGACTTACTAAAATTAGGGATGAAGGGGTCTTCATGAATACTCTCCCCTACTCCGTGACCCCCAAGCTCTTCAGGAAGAGAAAAACCATAAGGAATCACCACCTGCTCGACAGCATCACCAATGTCTCCTGTTTTGTTGCCTGCCTTTGATGCATCAATCCCTGCATAGAGTGCTCGCTCGGTAGCCTCTAAAAGCTTTTTAGCTTGTGCGTCACCTTCTCCCGCAATCACACTCACCGCACTGTCCACAATAAGTCCGTCGTGCTTGATACCCATATCAAGAGAAACAATATCACCATCCGCGATGATACGGGGTTGCTCGTTTGGGATACCGTGCACAATCTCGTGGTTAATAGAAACACAAATACTTCCAGGGAATGCCCGCGCTGCACCTTGTGGCCTGTAGTTTAAAAATACCGGAATAACATTGTGTTTTGCACATAATTCATTGGCTAAATCATTGAGCTCATTTGTGGATACCCCAACTACTGTCTTTGTTTTTACATTATACAAAATAGACGCAAGGATTCTTCCTCCTTGTCGCATAGTTTCTATTTGTTCTGAAGTTTTTAGTTTTACCATTATTTGGCTATTGCATAAAAATTACCACTGCACAGCACTCACAATATCAGTATGCACTTTCTCTTTTGGTTGCTCTGCATTAACCTCAATATATTTGTAGCGGGGATTTGTCTTGAAGAATTCGATAGCGGGAACTACCTTATTGTTGAACCATTTCATTTTTGTTTCTACTTCACCAGGAGTAAGATCAAAAGTACGGCCACGAGCCAGAGCATTTTGCTTTATCCAATCAGTGGAAGCATTCATGAAGAATACGTATACCTCTGAACGATTATAGTACTCAAGTGCTGTGTTGAGCATATATGCTTCTTCAGGAGAACGAGCTACTCCATCAAGAACAAGATGTATGTTCTCTTTCATTCCTTCAACAAGCAAGCTACCCCAGTTCAACACAGCAAGGAAGTCGGGCTGACGCCCACCCTGCTTCATGATTTCATTTGAGAGACTATTAGTATATCCCTCTTCAGCAATAAACTTGCGAAAGAGTGCACCCGTTTCAATATACAAAACAGACTGCTTTTCCATGTTTTCCAAGTACTCATTAAGAAGTCGTGCTTGTGTACCTTTTCCAGAAGCAGACTGTCCCATAAAAATAAATGTTTTTGATATCATGCTGAGATTTTAACACACAGGAGTGTCAAAGGGCACCTTTGACACTAGTACCCACGCATTGCGATTTGTGCGTCAATCTTCTTGATGAGATCAACCACCACAGATACCACAATAAGAAGAGCGGTACCTCCGATAGCAAGAGACTGGATACCAGAGAGTCCCTGAAGAACGAGAGGAAGGATGGCGATAAGACCAAGAAAGACTGCTCCTACAAGAGTGATGCGTGTGATGATACGAGACAAGTGCATTGAGGTCGCTTCTCCTGGACGAATACCGGGGATAAATGCTCCACCTTGCTGAAGGTTCTTAGAGATTGAATCTGGGTCGAAAGTAACAGCAGTGTAGAAGAAGGTAAAGAATACCACGAGCACGAAGTACATTACCCCATACACCCATTGATCGTTTACCCAATACAAAAGAGACGATGCCCCAGAGTTAATAAAGCCTCCAAGTACTCCTGGGATAACAGTGTTGGCTAGGAAGTTAAGAATAAGCTGTGGGAAAAGAAGAAGAGAAAGCGCGAAGATGATAGGCATCACTCCAGCTTGGGTAATACGAAGAGGGATGTAGGTAGATACACCTCCGTATGCTTTGTTGCCACGAACTCGTTTAGCATAGGTCACCGATACTGGACGCTCCGCTTCAGTCACGTACACCACTGCGTACACTGTGAAGATAGCAACAGCGATAAACAGCAGGTACATAGGAAGATCTGAAGGGTTGTAAGCAAAGACGTTCTGAGCGATTACTTGAGGGATACGAGCCACGATACCAGCGAAGATAATGAGAGAAACTCCGTTTCCAATACCAAACTCATTGATAAGCTCTCCGATCCACAAAAGGAGAACGGTACCCGCAACAACAATCATAACATTGGTAATAAGAGCAAAGAGAGAAAGTACAGGCACCACTCCCTGTTGCTCAAGAAGAAGCAAGAAACCAAAAGCTGACATGATGGCAAGAGGAACAGTGAGGAGACGAGAGTACTGAGAGAACTTCTTTCGTCCTGCTTCTCCTTCTTCTTGGTACATTTGTTTAAGCTTTGGTGACATCATGGTCAAAAGCTGCATGATAATAGAACCAGTAATATATGGAGACACCCCAAGCATTACAATAGACAAATTAGCGAGACCTCCTCCAGAAAACACATTAAGAAGACCGAGAAACTGGTTGCTTCCAAAGAAAGAAGCGAGGGCGTCTTTGTTTACTCCAGGAATTGGAATGTTTGCAAGAAATTGAGTAAGTACCAGTGCTCCAGCAACAAACAACACTCTTTTACGAAGCGTCGAGTCTCGAAGCACTGTAGCGACTTTTTGGAAAAATATATTCATAGGGCTATTTTACACTACCACCTGCTTTTTCAACTAGTTCCTTTGCTCCTGCAGAAATTGTGCAGTTTGAAATAGTAACCTTCTTAGTGAATTCGGCTTTTCCAAGGATCTTGATGGACTGATTTCGTCCTTTGTATAGAGAAACGATTCCCTTCTCAAGAAGAGTAGATGGGCTCACTTTATCACCATTTGAGAATGCTTTTTCAATAACTTCAAGCTTTACGATAACCGGCTTGGTTTGGATAGATAGGTTTGAGTTCTTTCCTCGTCCACGGAGCTTAGGAATTTTCTTGATGATATCTCGGAGTTCAGGTCGAAGTTTGCGTCCTGATCGAGAGAGCTGTCCTTTAGTTCCACGTCCAGAAGTTTTTCCACGAGTTCCTCCACGACCAACTTGAATTGATTTCTTATTAGGTGTTTTTCGTTTTAGATCGTTGATTTGCATGGCAGTTTAATTATTTAGAATATTATTTGGTTACAGCAACTTTAGTTGCATTAGGCTTTTTGAGAAGAGCAAGAGCCTTCACTGCAACACGCGCGTTGTTAAGTTTGTTCTTACTTCCTGACCGAAGTTTGGCTCCGACTTCTCGAATACCTGCAAGCTCGATAACATCTCGAACCGAACTTCCTGCTGAAACTCCTTTTCCTGGAGCTGGCATGATTTCTACAAGAGATGAGCAGTACTTAGCTGATACAAAGTGAGGAATAGACATCTTGTCATCAAGAGAAACGGTGATCATATTCTTCTTTGCATTCTTTACTGCTTTGTCGATAGCAAGAGAGGTGTCTCCCGCCTTTCCGATTCCAACTCCTACTCGTCCCTTTCGGTTACCAGCAACAAGGGCCACAGAGAAGCTAAATCGTCGTCCTCCTGATGACACTCGAGTCACGCGACGAATGTCGATAATCTTCTGGTCGAACTCAGGCTTTGCGCGAGGCTCTCGGCGAGGTTTTCGGTCGGCACCTCCTCGAGGAGAACGTTCATTGCGGCGGAATGAAGAATTACCACCGGCAATAGGCGCTGTGTTTGGGGTTGTTGTCTCTGGAGTTGTTTTTGTTTCTGGTTCCATAATTGTTTTATTTAAAATACGAGTCCGCCTTCACGAGCTCCATCTGCTAATGCCTGTACGCGACCTGTGTAGATGTATCCTCCTCGGTCAAACACTACTTTAGAGATCTTTTTTGCTGAAGCCTCTTTTGCAAGAGCAACCCCAACTTCCTTAGCAAGTTCTAGTTTAGTCTTCTTTCCTTTAAGTGCAAGCGAAGAAAATGAAGCAAGAGTAACACCGTTCTCGTCGTCGATGAGTTGAGCGTAGATGTATTTCAGAGACTTAAATACTGCAAGACGAGGAAGAGTTGAGGTACCTGAAACCTTCGCTCGGATGCGGTTTCGTCGTCGTTGTCGTTGTTCTGTTTTTGAATTAATTCGTGTCATATATTTTTACTATGCTGATTTCTTACCTTGTTTTCGACGAACAACCTCATCGCTGTATCGAATACCCTTTCCTTTGTAAGGTTCAGGTTTCTTAAGAGCGCGGATCTCTGCTGCAAACTGTCCTACTACTTCCTTGTCGATACCAGAGATAGTAAGAGTTCCCTTCTCGTGCACTACAGTAAGACCTTCAGGAATTACCATAACCACAGGGTGTGAGAAACCAAGAGCAAGATTAATGTTCTTTCCCTGAACATCTGCCTTATATCCGATTCCTTCAATAATAAGCTTCTTTGAAAAGAGGTTGTTCACTCCTTCAATCATGTTTGAGATGTGAGATGAGTAAGTTCCCCAAAGAGCCTTGGTTGCGATGTCGTTTCGCTTTGGAAGAAGAGTAATAGCGCTCTCACCAACAGTAATCTCTACGTTTGCTTTGAAAGTTCGAGAGATTTCTCCTTTTGGACCCTTAGCAGAAAAAACACCATCTTTGAAAGATACTTCTGTTTTTGCTGGGATAGCTATTTCTTTTTTTCCGATTCGTGACATTTTATTATTTAAATTATTACCAAATCTTAAAGAGAACTTCTCCTCCGACCTTTTGCTTCTTGGCTTCCTTGTCTCCAATCACTCCTAAGGGAGTGGTAAGGACAAGAAGACCATATCCGTTGCGAACAGGCTTAAGATCGCTTGAGCCGGCGTATACGCGCTTTGAGAGCTTAGATACGCGCTGCACGTCGGTTACCTTTGCGGTCTTGTCTTCGTTGTAGGCGATATCGATGTCCATAGTCTTTACTACCTTCTTTCCCTTCTTGGTGATTTCACCAACATAACCTTCCTTCTGAAGAAGTTCGACTACTGCAAAGGCCAGCTTTGAGTAAGGGAAAGAAATGCTTGCCTTGTTAGTTCGGCTTGCGTTCTTGATCTTTATAATGAGATTTGAAATTGGGTCGTTCATATAAGTTTAATTACCAAGATGATTTCTTAATACCAGGAATCTTACCTTCGTTAGCAAGCTCTCGGAAGCAGATTCGGCACATATCAAAATCTCGCATGTATCCTCGGCTTCGACCACATCGAAAACATCGTCGAACTACTCGGCTCTTGAATTTAGGGGTCTTTTGGGATCGTGCGATTGCTGATGTTTTTGCCATAATAATTAAAGTTTTGCTATGCTATCACTTTTTGAATAAAAATCCAAGGTGTTCAAGCAAAGCCTTTGTTTCTACCTTATTCTTGCTGTTGGTTACGACCGTTACCGCCATTCCGAAGACGTCTTTCAACTCTTCATCTGAAGTCTCAGGAAATACGCTGTTTTCCTTAATACCTACAGTGTAGTTACCCATAGCGTCGATTCCCTTGTCTTCAAGACCACGGAAGTCACGAGTTCGAGGAAAAGCAATGTGTACGAGCTTGTTAAGGAAATCTGTCATACGAGGACCCCGAAGAGTAACTTGATATCCGACAGGATCACCTTCTCGCACCTTGAAAGTGGCAATAGACTTCTTGGCGGCCTTCTCTGCTGGCTTCTGGCCAGTGATCTTCGCAAGACGGTCACCAATAAGAGTCTTCTTCTTTGCATCCTTTACTGATCCTGTAGTTGCAGAAACAACCACCTTTAGAATCTTAGGGGTCTGCATCACATTAGTATATCCAAAAGTTCCCTTAAGGGTATCAAATGTAGTCTTTGCTTTGTCTTGTACGTAAGTGTTTTTCATAAAGATTATTTAGAGAGTTTTAGATTAGAGATGTGGATAGGGGAAGCAACATCAATAATTTCTCCTTTCTTACCAGTCTGACGAGCACGCATGTGACGCTTGTGCACATTAAACCCAGCAACAATAGCCTTACTCTTCTTTGGGAATACCTTCTCGACTGTGCCAGACTTTCCTTTGTCTTTTCCAGTAGTGATTATTACTTTGTCTCCTTTTTTAATCATAAAATTTATACAATTTCTGGCGCACGAGACGCGATAGTCTGATAACCCATCTCGGCAAGCTCTCGAGGAATTGGTCCGAAGATTCGTCCAGCAAGAGGTTCTTTTTTTCCTTTTTCAAGGATAACCACAGCGTTCTCGTCGAAACGAATGTAGGAACCGTCTTTTCGGCGAGTAGCCTTGCGCTGACGCACAACTACGGCCTGAAGTACATCCTTCTTCTTAACGTTCTTTCGAGGTTCAGCTTTCTGTACAGAAAGAACCACAACATCACCAATCTCTGCATAACGTTTCTTTGAGCTTCCAAGCACTTTGAAAACTCGTCCGATCTTTGCTCCGGAGTTGTCTGCGATATTCACGATGCTTTGTGGTTGTACCATGTTATTTTACTAGTTTAAAATGCTTATCCTTTGAAATTGGGGAACATTCGACGATACTTACCTTGTCTCCTATCTTTACGGTATTTCCTTTGTCATCCGCCTTAAATTTCTTAGCGAGCTTTTGGAACTTACCATACTTAGGGTGTTTTACAAAGCGTACCACCTTCACGACAATAGTGTCGGTCATCTTGTCAGACACCACCACACCGTTAAGCACTCGCGCTTTGGTGGTTTTTGCTACTGGAGTTTCTTCTTTTTTTGTAATTTTTTTGGTTGCCATATAATTATTTTGTCTTTGCGTTAAGGATGGTGAGAGCTTGCGCGATTTCCTTTCGGAGAGCTACACCTTCTTTTACATTCTTCATTTTTCCTCCTGAAATATTAAAACGAAAATCAGCAAGCTTTGCTTTCTTCTCATTCACGAAAGTTTTGATATCTTTTTCGTTCATTTCTTTAATTTTTGCGAGTTTTTTGTTCATGGTAGTGGTATTAGATAAGTATTAGATTTGGTTGCGGCTAATGATCTTCACTTTTACAGGAAGCTTGGTAGCAGCCTTACGAAGAGCTTCGCGAGCAACAGCATCGGTAAGACCATCAATCTCGAACAATACTCGACCTGGCTTCACCTGGAAACAGTATCCAGATGGATCTCCTTTTCCCTTACCCATAGGTACTTCTGCAGCCTTCTGAGTGAAAGGACGGTCTGGGAAGATACGGATCCATACACGACCAAGCTTATTTACGTTACGAGCAAGAACCTTTCGGGCGGCCTCGATTTGCTTTGACTCAATTCGATGAGCAGTAACTGCCTTGATTCCGTGAGAACCAAAAGCAAGGGTAATACCACGAGTTTCTTTGATGTCTTTCTTGGCATTAACTCGCCCTGTTTGCCACTTTCGGTGTTTTACTTTTTTAGGAAGAAGCATGGTAGTTATTTAATATCTGAGGCAAAAATGTCTCCCTTGTAAATCCACACCTTGATTCCTAAATCTCCTTGAGGAATTGTAGCTCGACCTGTTGCATAATCAATATCTGCACGAAAAGTCTGAAGAGGAATTCGTCCCTTCTTAAGAACTTCTGCACGGGCCATATCAGCACCTCCAAGACGGCCTCCGAGATAAATCTTCACTCCCTGAACCTCTCGATTAGCCATAACTTTCTCTACTGTCTGCTTCATAACTCGACGGAAAGGCATACGCTTCTCGAGACCTTCAGCGATCATCTGGCTCACAATAGCTGCGCTAGATTCTGGTGAACGGATTTCTTCGATATCAAGCTTGATTTCGCTTGATGTGCTGATTCCCATTTTTGAAATCTTCTTTGCAATATCTTCTCGGAGTTTAGTTGCTCCTTCCCCACTTCGACCAATAATCATACCTGGGCGAGATGTCTTAATGATGATTCGGAGAGCCTTTTCATTTCGCTCGATCTCAATACCACCAACATACATACCCTTCAGACGCTTCTCTAGATACTGACGTACGAGAATATCACACTTCAAAAACTCTCGATACTGCTTGTTTATGCTAAACCAGCGAGACTTCCAGTCTCTAATGATTCCAAGGCGGTGTGAAAATGGGTGTACGTTGTGTGACATGGTTTTATTTGGTGGTTGTGACTACTTTCTTAGCTACGGTCTTTCGAACCTTCTTTGCCTTTGGAGCAGGTGCTGGAGCCAAAGTCATCATAATATGGCTTGAACGCTTGTTGATTCGGTTGGCTGTACCACGAGCTCGAGGCATGATGCGCTTGAGAACAATTCCTTTGTCTACTCGAATCTCCTTTACAATAAGGGTGGTTTCGTCTCCTTGTGAGCTATTTTTAGCATTTGCGAGGGCAGATTGCAAAAGTTTGGTGATGGCACCGTCTGCTCTCTTACCCATGAAAGCAAGGTCACGAAGGGCCACGTCTACTTTCTTACCACGAATAGCGTCTGCAACGAGGCGGACTTTGCGGGGAGATTGACGATAGTTCTTAAGGTAAGATTTCATAGCTGTATATATAGATTATTTCTTAGCTGCAGGGGCAGCTTTAGCTGACTTGGCTGCGGTGATCTCGGCTGCCTTCTTGGCAGCTTCTTGATCCTTCTGCATCTTTCCTCCGTGTCGTAGGAACTTCTTAGTTGGAGAAAACTCCCCTAGTCGGTGACCCACCATTTCTTCTGTAACAAGAACTTCTACATGAGACTTGCCGTTATGCACTCCGAAGATAAAACCGAGCATTTCAGGGCTGATCTGGCTTCGTCGTGACCATGTTTTAATAACCCCCGTTTCTCGTGGGTTTTTACCTTCAATCTTTCGAAGAAGTCTTTCTTCAACAAATGGTCCTTTTTTGAGCGATCGCGTCATAGATGTAAAATAAAAGCTCTCTACGAGCTAGTGGAAGTCATACTAGCAAAAGGAAGAATAAAGTCAACTATTTACCCAATAGCAAAGCCAGAAAAGATAGAATACCGGTAAACGACGAAAAGAGTGATGAGAAGAATGATGAAAAAGCTCGAAACCATAGCAGAACGCAGGTGATGATGCTTGATTTCACTAAAGAGAATAAGAATCAAGGAAAGAAGAACGGCTCCTCCCATGACAGAATAGAAGATAGAAACGACCTTCTCAGGATTAGTGAGAACCATGTCCCAAAAAGATGGTTTAGTTGATCGTGTTTCAGCAAAACTTGTCTCAACTCCGGCAACATCAGTGGTATCAACCTCAGCTAAGAAAGTACTGGTGGCGGGGCTCTTAGT
>Ga0163151_10002771_pt1 | contig 26359 bp, 26 predicted proteins | sample OliLakLV19MP5IB2_FD_145596 | JGI IMG/M metagenome (GOLD analysis project Ga0163151, IMG submission 145596) | Freshwater microbial mat bacterial communities from Lake Vanda, McMurdo Dry Valleys, Antarctica - Oligotrophic Lake LV.19.MP5.IB-2 | ecosystem: Environmental > Aquatic > Freshwater >...
GTTCTGAAGTTCTGCTAAATGTATGTTGCAATATGGGCACCAGCCACCACGGTAAAAAATCAGAACGGTGGGTTTCACCGAAAGGATGTGCGACAAGCTATCTGGCTTACCGGCAAAACTACTGACGAATGCACGGGGTGCTTTTTCTCCAATCAGTAAAGGCGAAACATCTATGGCTTTGGCGGGAATCACTTGCGCCATTAAGGAGTGACTATTCATTAGTAAAATAATTATAACAAACTGCTTCAAGAACTTCATGCTATTCGATTTTAATTAACTCCAAGGTAGATTTTTCATTCCAACCTCTTCCAGCATGATCAATGAAAATTCAAAGTATGTCAGGAAGAAGACATTTAAATTTTAGAAAAGTCAGGTTAATCTGTCACTTTTATCAATTAATTATTGAGAAAGCACATGAGTGTCGATACTTAAATTTGATCCTAATTCACGATAAATAAATAAATAATGCCTAACATCAAAGTAATCACCTACGATGAATCATCTGGTGAGCTCAGGGAAATCTACAATCACCTGATCGCAACCCGTGGCAAACTTGCTGATGTACACATGATACAAAGTCTCAACCCGGCAACGGTGCTGAGTCACATGAATTTGTATAAAGACATAATGTTTGGTCATTCTCCGCTGAAACGATATCAACGCGAAATGCTTTCCGTGGTCGTTTCTGTAGCTAATCAATGTGAATATTGCATTAAACATCATAAGGAGGCATTGGTGCACTATTGGAAAAGTGAGTCGCGCGTTGAATCACTTATTCAACAAAGGGAAGATCCGCAACTATCTGACGAAGACAAAGCACTCTGCATATATGCCCGTGAAATGACGATGCAACCCGAGCTTTCAAGCAGCCATAAAACGGATGCTTTGCGTAATGCAGGTTTTAGTGACAGAGCCATTCTGGATGCTACACTGGTAGTTAGTTACTTTAATTTCGTGAACCGAATCGTGCTGGCACTCGGATTAGAAATCAATGAAACTGAAACCATAGGATATAAATATTAACGCATCTTTCAATAGGAGTACTAAAGTCCAACTCAGCTATCCTTTGGATACAGAAAATTTATACCCAATGCCAAAACTTGGCTTTCAGGTACCGTCCAGATAGTAAAGAGGCACTCCAATGATAAGCTTATTTGCTCACTGAAATTGTAAAATCAGAAAACATAATGTTGATTGATTACTATAACCACCTGAAGCGAAACTTGCCAACTTCGAATTTTCATGGGGAGCTATCTTCGAAGACTTCAACCTTGATGGACTGCAAGATCTGGCTGTAGCTGAAAATTATACAGACTTTCCACCACAAAAAGCATTTAAGCTACCCTGTCGTTTGCTTATTCAACAAGAAGGTGACCGATTCGCAGCGGTGGAAGAACAGGCTCATGCTGAAAATAGAAATTATGCCATCGCTCCACTTAGCACCGATTTTAATGATGATGGCTATCCTGATCTTATTTACAGTAACCTTAACGGACCTTTAAAGATATTCATGAGCCAGGGCGGAGAAAATAAATTTCTAAAAGTCAGGTTCCAAAAAAATGCTAAAAACCCAGGGGCTATTGTTTCAGTAACGGAAGCCGGAAAGACAGTGACGGATTTCTTATACAGTGGTGAAGGATTATCCAGCGATCAGAGTGGTACTCTGATATTTGGTCTTGGAAGCATAAAGACGGGAATTGACCATTTAACGATCAACTACCTTTCTGGCAAGGCGGATTCGGTAAGAAATGTGACTGCCCATTCCGTGATTGAAATAAAATAATCAGCTGATATAACTCTGCTGGTTAACAGATTATTAACTCGACTAAATTCCGCTATTAAGAATAATCAAAGGATAAAGTATCTTTGCTTCCGGATTTACAATGGAAAACAAGATCTGGTATTTAAAACAAATCAATATCCTGAAAAGCCTTTCCGTGAAAGAGTTAATGGCGTTAGGTGGTCAATGTGCCATGATCCTTTATAAAAGGGGTGAACTTGTCTACACTAAAGAGGGTGATTCCAATATCTATTTTATAAAATCGGGTAGTATTAAAGTTGTGGTTCTAACGGAAGCCGGCACCGAACAAATTAAAGAAATCATTGAGGCGGGTGAAATTTTTGGAAGATTCATCGATGCGGCAAGTGATCAACAAGAGCAGATTGTTGCAGCAGAAGACTGTATGGTATGCTACTTACCTTTTCCTAACTGGCAAAATTTCATTAAAGATCACCCAGCCTTAAGTTATAGTTTTATTAAATGGATTGGCTTGCGCATCAAAAAAATGGAGCGCAAGATGGATTCACTATATTTTAAAAATTCACGCCAACGCATTGCGGAGTCACTTCAGGATATTATACAACGCTTTGGCAAACCCGATCCGGAAGGCAATTTGATTCTGAATCTTAATTTGACGCACGATGAAATAGCACAGCTTGCGGGCACAAGTCGCCAAAGTGTGAATGTGTTTATGAATGAATTAAGAGATAAGGGCTGGATTGATTACAGAAGAAACAAGATGATAGTAAAACCTGCGTTTCCAATAAAAGATATTATCTCCGCTTTATCGTAAGGTACCAATGTCGCGAATAAGAATCCTTTTGCGATCAAAATAAATCTTGTTTTCACTTTTCAGCTCGTTCAGTATAGTGGTTACACTTTGTCGGGACAGTCCTACCAGTTTAGCAATATCCTGCTGGGTAAGCGGGGTCATAAGCAAAGTCTCACTGCCCACTTTTTTGCCTTTCCATTCTGCGGCATCTTTTAAAAATTCAACCACTCGTGTGCGTGTATCCTTAAAAACAAGGAGATCAAACTTTCGTTGTAATTTAAAAAGCCTGAGTCCGAGAAGTTTTATCAGGCTAAAACTGAGTTCCTTATTAGCAAGCATTAAATGTTTAATATCCTCTAGCTTCCAAGCACAAATCATGGTCTCATTATCCATAGCTTGCGCAAAGTCAGATCTCTTTTCTTCTTCCGCCAGCGCCAGTTCTCCAAATATTTCTCCACTCGACAAAATGGATTTCAAGACTTCCTGGCTGTTTTCAGCATTGTAAAAAATCTTTACTCTTCCTTTGGCTACAAAGTAAATGGTATTGGCATCCTGGTTTTCGAAATAGATATAGTCTCCTTTTTTAAAGCTCAAAAAGGCATGTTGGCTTTCGTCAGCTTTTAACTTTACTGGACACAATGACTTATAAAGGTTTACACTCTCGAAATACCAGATGGCAGCGGGCTTCATTGCCCTAAAGTTAGTTTTGTTTTAAAGCAGTTCCAAAGGCTGATTATTTTGGTTAGTGGTTTCCGGGCGCATCGTATAGGCTGTTCAAATGTCTTTTGGTTGACAGAATTCCGTTAAAGTCCAAACCAAGCAACTAAACAGCGTCTTTTTTCGGTTAGGGATGAAACGAAAATAAACACATTATGAAAAAAGCAACTGTAACATTTCTCTCTCTTATTCTATTAGGCGCACTTTCCGCCTTTGCTCCAGCAGAAGGCACTTACACCGTAGTAACCAACGCAAGTCAACTTAAGTGGACGGGTTATCATTTAGCAAAGTCGTATGAGCATAACGGAAATGTAAAAATCAAGTCAGGTAGTTTGTCAGTGGCCGATGGAAAAATCAACTCAGGCGAATTTATCATAGACATGTCCACCATCACTAACAATGATCTCACAGATACTAAGGATAATACCAAATTAGTGAATCACCTGAAATCCGATGACTTCTTTAATGCCAAAAAATTTCCTGATGCTAAGGTGGTTATCAAAAAAAGTGAACTGACCGATTCCGGCCTCAAAGTAACAGCCGATCTGACCATTCGCGGTATTACTAAAACCATTGAGTTTGATGCCACTCTTAAAGACCAGGACGCCAATGTGATTGAAGCTATGGCAGACTTAAAAATTAAACGAACCGATTTCCAAGTGATGTACGGCTGGAAAGTTGAGAATGCTATGCTTTCTGATGAATTCAGAATGGAAGTGAAATTACTTGCTAAGAAATAAATAAAGGGAGTCAAAAGACTCCCACTTTCTTTACATGATTAAAATCAATTTGATCATTATCTTTATCGAAGTATGTACTGAGTTCAACGAAAAAAAAATTATTGGCATTGCACTCTTTTCAGCAATCACAGCGTCCATGTGTTGCATCACTCCTGTACTGGCACTACTTTCCGATACTAGTGGTATGACTGCCTCATTTGGAGCGCGCAAAAAATTCAATATTGTTTAACGCCAGGTTCAAATAGGTTTCAAATTCTGTTCGCCTGCGATTCAATAATTCGACTCAGGCAATATTATTGGCAAAGATGTATTCGTGTCATCCTTGTGCTCGTGAAACAGAGTTAACTGCATCCGGTTTGCTTCAAGAAAAAATCATAAAACCTAAAGCGAGTAGCAGAATTTGCCCCCTGTTGTCGCTTCAATTATCGGGTTTAAAATTATGAAGCAGAATATCCTTCGAAACCTTCTTCTCCTGCTATCCTAAAACAGAGACACCAATGAGTTTCCCTATACCAAACGTTACGGCTGCAGCACCCAACCCAAACATCACTTGCCGGAAGCCAGAAAACCAAACATTTCTTCCGGTAAATAATGTGATCGCTGCGCCAATTAAAAACAAGCCTGCGGCACTGAGAGAAACACTAATGAAGATTGCCTTCATGCCATTGGTAAACATAAATGGTAAAACCGGTATCACTGCGCCCACTGAAAATAAAATAAACGAATACACTGCAGCCTCTACAGCGGAGCCCTTTATTTCCTCCGCATTAATACCGAGTTCTTCCTTGACTAAGATTTCATGGGCGTGGCTTTTATCCGTCATAATTGATGAAGCCATTTCATATGCTTTTTTTTCTTCAATGCCTTTAGCCATGTAAATCAATGCTAGTTCTTTCATCTCCCCTTCGGGGTTGGTCTCCAGCTCTTCCATTTCTATCTGCATTTGATTTTCGTACACCTCCTGTGAACTCTTCACCGATATCCATTCACCCAATGCCATGGATAAGGCTCCAGCCAGCAAGCCTGCCAGACCGGCTAATAATACCCCTTCTTGTCCGGCTGTGGCACCCGCTATACCCATCACCAAACTAAAATTGGAAACCAACCCATCATTACCCCCCAGCACGGCTGCGCGTATGGCGTTGCCTCCTACCGAACGATGCCGTTTTTCAAATTTTGAAAGATAGTTGCCCGCTGTTTTGGTGTCCTTTTCAAGTATAGACTGAAGTATTCTTACATGATTTGTTTCGGTGCCTGTTACTTCCTTCTTTAATTTCTTTTTGGTATTGATGACGGCCGTTGAAATACCCTTTTCTGTATCCATTAAAACACCCAGCACATAGTCGTAGCCAAATATTTTTCCTATTGTATGTATCATCTTTGCCCTCCACGAAGGTTGCATTAAGTTTTCGAGGCGTATATTCTCTTTTTTAGCAAATGCCTCCGCATGACTTTTTTCAATCTCACTCATTTGCCTGAACACACTGGCTATGACTTCATCTGATTCGTGTTCGGCCAGTTTTTGATATAGAAAACTCGCGTCAATTTCTGTTTGTATACTATTATATTTCATAACTGCTTTTCATTAGGATACACTGAAACCAGCGTGCTTATTTACGCTACCTGAAAATTTCGATAATGCAAGGATGAACACCCAGAAGATGGATATGATTTTAGTCATTGATATCCGGAATTATTATCCCAAAATATCAACGGGCTCAATAAATCTTAGATTCTAATAAACCGCTCGGCTTTCTTGCGCAGCAGCTCTGTATCAGAGGGAACGGCAATGTCTGCATAAATGTGTGCCGATAATTCCATCACCACTCCTTTTTTATATCCCAATCGCTCGGCAATGGTTTCGCAAAATTCGATTTCATTCCGGATCACATGGCCATCCGCCTTCATCATCCTGATGAGGTACCACAAGTGCTCAAATTTCTCATCATTTGACATCACGCCAAAACCCTGAATAGGTTCAGGCCTTCGGATCATCTCATCAATTTCTGCCGCTGACAACTGATTGGCTTTCCCAATCATATGTATCAATCTTGATTCTCTGGCTTCAATGATGTGGTCGAGGGCGGCCAGATTGATGAGTACGTTTAATTCATACTTGCTATCGAATAACATGGCAATGAAAGATTGAGTGTGTGACCAAAACCTTACTAATGAAACCTTGCTAAAGATAAGCTTTTTTTAATCATCAATAAAATCCTAAACGTCTATTCCAAAAGGTTGGGCCCCCTTCTTCTGTTTTGCCACTTCCATACTTCAAACCAAATGACCGAGAGAAAACCCACACCCACGCTCAGCAACAATTCAGATACTGAAAGCTGTTGAAATTCAAAGAACCTGGTGAGTGGCGCAACAAAGAGAAGTAGCCCGGTAATAACAACGGTGATGGAAATAATTAAGGGTACCAGGTTATTCTTATACGTGGCTGTAGCAATCACCGAATAGTAAAAAGAACGGTTCACTAATGTGAGAAAAACATTGGCAGAAATAAGTGCAACAAACACCATGGTTCTGGTAGAAGCTTCATCATGGCCGGTTCGCACAGCATATTGATACATGAACAGTGTACCCATCGTGATGATCAGCCCTTGCATAATGCTGGTGGCTAACTCTTTGAGATTGAAAAATGTGGTCGTGAATGGCCTGGGTTTTTGCATCATCAAATTTTTCTCGATGGGTTCATTCTCATAAATGATGGAGCAGGTGGGGCCCATAATCAATTCCAAAAAGATAATATGGATGGGTGAGAATATACTGGGATACACCCAACCCAAAGCCAGCGGAAGAAAGACAACGAGAATAATCGGGATATGAATGGAAATAATATATTGAATCGCCTTCTTCAGATTGGTATAAATCTTTCTGCCCATCGCCACGGCATCTACCATGCTGGCCAGGTCGTCTTCCATGAGAACAAGTGAAGAAGCCTGCTTCGCAATTTCAGATCCCTTCTTTCCCATGGAGATTCCGATGTGGGCAGCCTTGAGGGCAGGTCCGTCATTCACGCCATCTCCGGTCATGGCCACAATCTCTCCTTTTGCTTTAAGGGCATTTATAATTCTCAGCTTTGCCTCCGGAAACATGCGGGTGAACATGTGAGTATTCAAAACACGCTCCTCCAATTCTGACTCTTTCATGCTCATGAGTTCTTCTCCGTTAAGCGTATTCTCCGCGCCACGGAAACCAATCTGATTAGCAATCGTGGTGGCAGTAGCAGCATTATCTCCGGTAATTATTTTTACGCGGATGCCCGCCCGATAGAAAGAATCCAACACCGATTTAATGTTCTTCTTGGGTGGATCATAGAACGCCACCAAGCCCACAAAATGAAACCTATATTGTTGCTGCGTGGAATGAAAATTCTGCCCATCAAATTCCGTCACTCCTACTCCCAACACGCGATAACCTTCAGAAGCAAATTGATTGCCTACACGTTCCACTTCTTGTTTTTCAAGGGCGTTTAAATCAGAGACATTAATCAACGCTTCGAGTGCGCCTTTGGCAGCGATAATGCGATGACCCGATGCATCTTCAAACACGTGAGTCATCATCGGAGGTCTTCCTCCCAGCGGATATTCAAAAATTAACTTGTATTGAGCGCGCTCATCAGACGAAGCGCTCGCTGAATAGGCGTCATGCAACGCCACCTCCATAGGATCGAAAGGTATCGGCTCGCTCGACCACATAGCAAGCCTGATTAATTCCTTTTCCGGATCTCCATTTACTTCACCATGAGTAATAATTTTTTTATTGGCATGAACATACAGCTTTGCCAACGACATTTTGTTTTCAGTGATGGTTCCGGTTTTATCTACACAAATCACCGTGGCGCTGCCAAGGGTCTCCACAGTTTTCGTTTGTTTTACTATGATGCCGAGTTTCATCAGGCGCCAGGCACCCAGCGCCATAAACGTGGTGAACGCCACGGGTATCTCTTCCGGCAAAATACTCATGGCCAGCGTTAATGACTTCAGCAGACTATCCAGAAAATCTTTAGAAGAATAAAAGTTGATGGCCCAAACGATAACGAATATAACCACACCGATCAGGGCCATCTTCTTTACGAAATTGCCGATCTGAATTTGAAGGGGCGTATCTTCTTCTGCGATTTGCTCAAGGCTCTTCCCAATTTTACCAAGCTGTGTGGTATTCCCAATCGCCACCACCCGGCAAATAGCAAGGCCTCCCATCACGGTAGTGCCCTGATAAACCGGGTTGTTTTCTTCCTGATTTTTATTCACCGGCATGGACTCTCCTGTGAGGATTGATTCATTCACAGAAAAATCATTAGATTGAATGATCACACCATCCGCAGGAATGGAAGTGCCCTCATCAACGATTATATGATCGCCAATCACAATTTCTTCACTGGGAATTTTAACTTCTTCCCCATTGCGAATGACTTTGCTAAAGGGTTGGGTAAGTTTTCGCAATGCATCGATCGCATTACGGCTGCGCGATTCCTGATAAAATGAAATGGCGGCAACCATCACGATGGCCGACACCATAAAAAATCCATCCCCTGTTTTTCCGCTCACAAAATAAATTGCTGAAGCCGCGAGCAGCAGCAGAAACATCGGCTCTTTTAATATGCTTTTTGCGGCTGTTGAAAAACCATTCTCCTTTTTCTGATCTGTTTTGTTGAGGCCATGCCGGGTGCGCGACTCCAGCACCTGCTGATCGGTTAACCCTTTCGTTTGAAATTGATTAAACGACATTCTTACAAAAGTTGATTATGCACGGAAGGATCTTTATCCATTTCTTCTATTAATCGAAAACAAACGCGCGGGCTTCCACATAGTTTGGATAAATCTTCAGATGTTTTTTCTTCACCTCTTCAAAAAGTAATTTTCTAAGCGCCTGAATATTAGCGCGGGTGTGAGCAGAGATAAACACCACTTTGTCAAAACCATGTTCGCGATAATAACCGGTAAGTTCCTCCACCTTCACAGAGTCTTCATTGGTCTCCAGCAAGTCAATCTTATTCAAGACCAAAATCGTGGTGATGTCTCCCGCGCCCAGTTCGGCCAGCGTGTTCTTCACCACTTCAATATGATTGTCATGAAATGGATGAGAAATGTCCACCACATGAAGTAAAATATCAGCTTCACGCACTTCGTCCAGCGTAGACTTGAAAGATTCAATCAGGTGATGGGGCAGTTTGCGAATGAATCCAACCGTGTCTGACAACAAAAAAGGAATATCACCGATCACTACTTTTCTAACGGTGGCATCCACGGTAGCAAACAGTTTATTCTCTGCCTTCACCGAAGACTTGGAAAGCAAATTCATCAGGGTAGACTTACCCACGTTGGTGTAACCTACCAGGGCCACCCGCACCACATTGCTTCGCGACTTTCTTTGTGTTTGTCTTTGCTTGTCGATTTTTTCCAGTTCATCTTTCAGAAGGGAAATGCGATAGCGAATATTTCTACGGTCCGTCTCAATCTCTCGTTCACCAGAACCTCCGCGTGTACCTGTTCCTCCCCGTTGCCGTTCAAGGTGCGTCCACATACGGGTCAGGCGGGGCAAAAGATATTGATTCATGGCAAGCTCCACCTGGGTGCGAGCCTGGGCGGTTTGTGCCCTCATTAAAAAAATATCTAAAATCAGTAAGCTCCGGTCATACACCCTCACCTTCATTTCCTTGTCATCGCCAGCGTTGAACTCCTGCTCAAGATTTCGCAATTGAGAGGGACTCAGGTCATCATCAAAAATTACATTGTCAATGTTTTTTGCTTCCACCACCTGCTTGATTTCCTCAAGCTTACCCTTGCCTACAAACGTGCGCACATCTGGATGAGGTAATTTTTGAACAAACCTCTTAACCGTTTCTATTCCAGCTGTTTCCGCAAGAAATGCCAGTTCATCCAAATGCTCGTCTGTAAGTTCGGGCCTGTCGCCTGCCAATGCCACCAAAATCGCTTTCTTCGTTCCCATATTTTAAAATGATGGTCAAACTTAACTGATTGTTGGGTTAATTCGGAGGTTACCTTTTATTATCTGTGCGATAGATACAAGACTTAATAAAAATTTTACGAATTTTGAAAAGTTTGATTTCAAGACTTTACTCTAAACCTACTCCGCCAAGCCTCCAAAGGCTGGGAATTTGACCAATGAAATTAGCGATCGTGTTAAACACCTCCTGGAACATTTACAATTTCAGGATGAATTTTATTAAAACCCTTGTTGATAAAGGTTATGAGGTACACACTATCGCGCCTCACGATTCCTATACCCATTTTTTGGAAGAAGCCGGCTGCACCCATCACAACATCACTATGGATAGCCGCGGGGTTAACCCAATCAAGGATACGGCTCTTTTCTTCGAACTTCTGGGTATTTACCGAAAGTTAAAACCGGATGTTATCCTCCATTTCACCATTAAGCCGAATGTATATGGAACGCTGGCCGCTTCCATTCTTAAAATCCCTACCATAAATAACGTCTGTGGACTGGGCACTGTCTTCTTAAAGAAGAACCTGGTTTCTGTGGTGGCGATGACCCTTTATAAGCTTGCCTTTCTATTCCCCAAAAAGGTGTTCTTTCAAAATTCGGATGATTTAACTCTTTTCTTAGATAAAAAGCTCATACCCAAAGAGTCCGCTGATCTTATCCCCGGTTCAGGAATTGATTTAAATAGGTTTCAGCCGATGGAGTTCAACCGAAACAAGGTCTTTACCTTTTTACTTATCTCACGACTTATTACTGACAAAGGGATTTTGGAGTACATAGAGGCTATTGAAACCTTAAAACAAAAAGGATTTAATGCACGATTTCAATTGTTGGGTGCCAAAGACCCAAAGCATCAACGTGGCATCCAGCTTTCGGTTATTAACCAATGGATTTCCTCCGGCACAGTAGAATACCTGGGCACAACGGATGATGTTCGTTCCTTCATACAAAAGGCGGACTGCATTGTCCTTCCCTCCTATCGCGAAGGAACACCGCGCACCTTATTGGAAGCTGCTAGTTCATCCAAACCCATCATTGCTACGGATGTGCCGGGTTGCCATCACGTGGTTGAGGATAATCACAACGGTTTGCTTTGCAAGATAAAAAGTGCTCATGACCTGGCAGAAAAAATGGAAAAGATGTCGCACCTGGATGACGCTGCGCTGAGAAGATTTGGAGAAAATGGACGTAAAAAAATTGAAATCCAGTTTGACGAAAAGTTCGTTATCAATAAGTATTTAAAGGAACTTGAAACCCTTCATAAGGCGGTGTAGCTGGTGTTTGTTAAAGAGGTGAACCTTCATCATATTTATTAAAAATCTGTAACTTCACACGATAAAATACATCGGTCAGTGCGTACTACTTTTTTGCTCCTCGTCCTTTTCATGACTTCCTGTGCTTCCTACAAGCAGAATATCATGTTCAAATCCAACGAAACTGTTATTGCAGAAAAGGCAAAGAAGGACGCTGGTGAAACGGAAAAAAATTTCCACATCGTAAAAAATGACCGGCTTACCATCAAAATATATTCAAACGGAGGTGAGCGATTGATAGACCCTAATCCCGAACTAAGCCAAAGCAACCTAAGCAAAGAATCAACCGAGCATGATCCAATTTACCTGATCGACCTTAATGGATTAATAAAGTTACCCATGGTTGGCGAAGTTAAGCTGGAAGGGCTCACCTTGAAACAAGCAGAGGAGATCTTGCAAAAAGAATACGCCAAGTTTTTTAAGGAGCCTTATGTAAAACTTTCGCTTGTCAACAAGAGAGTCATTGTGCTGGGTTCCATGGGGGGCCAGGTGATTCCACTCGAAAATGAAAATATAAGGCTGGTTGAGGTGCTGGCACTGGCAAAGGGTCTGGATAATGATTCAAAGGCACACAACCTGAGACTTATCCGTGCTGAAAAGGTATATGAAGTCGATTTAAGTACCATTGAAGGTTACCTGAATGGAAACATGCTGATTGAACCGGGAGACATTCTTTATATAGAGCCTATTCGAAGACCCTTCAGCGAAGGCTTACAGGATAATTTGGGTATTATCAATTTAATGCTCGCACTCGCCACGCTTATTACTATACTCAACAGCATTAAATAAAAAAATTGGAAAGGCTACAGGACATAAAATACTCTAGGGGAAACGAAAGTATCGACAATGAAAAGTTGTTGACCGTTTTCAAAAAGAATCTGGTTTGGATGATACTTATTTTCCTGGCAGCCAACCTGGCTGGCTACCTTACTATCCGCTACACCCGAGATCTTTTTGAGGCGGAGTCTGAATTAAAATTGGATATTAAAAGAGATGCTACCGAATTGGGTATCAAAACAATCATTGATGATCAAAATCTTAACATTGTATCCGGAGAAATAGAGCAGATTAAATCGAAACTATTCTTCAATAAGTTAATCGATTCAATGAATCTGGAGATTAGCTACTACAGTGTGGGCAAGGTGCTGAAGGATGAGATGTATAAGCGAGCACCTTATCAGGTAAAGACACTTCACATCGACCCCGATCATTACGACACTCCCCTGTATTTTGATTTCCTGCAAGCCAATCGTTTCAGCATTCGTGTAGGCGAAAAATCGGTAGAAGGGTTGCTGGGTGAACTGATAAAATTAGACGGCTCAGAATTTGAAATAACCAAAACGTCCTTCTATGAAGAAAATGATGGTAATGACTTTTATTTTATTCTCAACAGCCGCGCCAACCTAACTGAGTATCTCACTCAAAACATACAAGTAGACCCGCTCAATTTTAATGCAAACACCATCCGGATTTCTTTTCAGGATCATAGCGCGTTAAAAGCCTATGAGATCGTAAATAAAATTGATTCACTATACATTCTCTACAGCAATCAGCAGAAAAACCTGGCGAACAAACAAAAAATAGATTGGCTAAATAAAGAGCTTATCCAAATTGAAAAGAGAATAGAAGATTTTGAGGACTACTTTGAAGACTTCACCCTGAAGAACAAAAGCAACGACCTTACCCTCGACCTGAAAAAAACCATCAACGCGATCAATAAAATTGATTCACAGCGGTACGATTTAAATAAAAGAGTTCTCGAGTTAAATACGCTCATCAACGAATTGCAAAATAAAAAGACCACCAGCCTTTCGTACACCAGAATGCTGCCCGAACAGATAAACAAAAGACTGGAAGATCTTCAACGAGTAACTCACGAGCGCGACAAACTTTCTCTTGCCTACAATGAAAATACATTTGCCTTCCGGCAAAAGGGGCAAGAACTAACCACACTGCAAGACAACCTTTTTGCTCAACTCATCAATCTTAAGCAAGAGTGGCTCACGGCTTTGGGTGAACTCAGCAATCGAAAAGAGAAGTTGGAAAAAGAGTTTATGCAAATGCCGGATAAGAATACGCAGTACACTAAAAATCAGCGCTTCTACAACCTCTACGAAGAATTCTACCTGGCCATGATGCAATCCAAAGCGGAATTTGAAATTGCACAGGCGGGAAGCACTCCCGATTTCAAAATATTGTCTCCTCCAACCCTTCCGGTTAAACCAATTTCACCCAAGAAAAATCTTATTCTCGCCATCGGTTTTGTTGCGGGCATTGTTCTGAATATTTTCTTTATCGGATTTTTGTACCTCATCAACAACAAAATAATCAGTCTTAAAGAATTAGAAAATGGTACCAATGTGCCGATACTGGGAGCAATTCCGGTATCGCATCATACGACAGAAACCATCTTTCATGTTATAGACAATCCGAAGTCAGTAGTCAGTGAAGCGATTCGCACCCTGCGAACCAACCTGGAGTTTTTCACGTCCGGTGGAATGAATAAAGTGATTTCCATTTCCTCTACTATTTCCGGAGAAGGAAAATCATTTCTGGCGGTAAACCTGGGTGGGGTGATTGCGCTCTCCAGGAAGAAAGTGGTTTTGGTCGATCTGGACATGCGAAAAGCCAAGAACGATAAATATCCTGCAGGAAGTGACTCAACCCGCGGCATGAGTACCATTCTCATCAAAAAGAATCATTGGAAAGAATGCCTCATTCATACCTCGCTCGAGAATTTTGATTTTATCCCTTCCGGACCTCATCCTCCTAACCCTTCGGAGTTATTGGCCAATGGAGAATTCATTGAGCTGTTGGATGATCTTAAAAAACATTATGAATTTATAATTATCGACACCCCTCCGGCAGGTCTTGTTACAGATGGTATCATGGCCATGAAACGTTCGGACCTTTCCATTTACGTGTTTCGTGCCAACTATTCCAACAAGGATTTTATGCACAACCTTCTGCGCATTGTTACATTGAATAAACTTAAAAATGTCTCTGCTATCCTTAATGCCATGCCGATACAATCATCTCATAATGGTTATGGATATTATGAAGACCGTACTCCATTAAAAAAGCGTTGGAAAAAAATATTTTATAGATCGTGATCTCTTTCTTTAAGAAAAAAAACGATTCAATAAAGCAAATCATCAAAACCGACATGCATTCTCACTTGCTTGCCGGATTGGATGATGGTGTAAAGTCGCATGAGGAAGCTGTTCAATTAATTAGGAATTTTTATCGGCTTGGATATAGTAAGGTGATCACCACCCCTCACATCATGAGTGACTATTACCGAAATGAACCCGAACAAATCATTTCTAAAGCAGCAGAACTAAACAACGTATTGCAGGAATATGAGATTCCCGTTATCGTTGAAGCGGCAGCAGAATATTACCTGGATGAGAATCTGATCAGTAAACTTAATGCGCACGAAAAACTACTCACCTTCGGTGATAATTACCTTCTCTTTGAAACTAATTTCTTTTCGGAACCTTATCACTTAAGCGATTTCATTTTTAACGCCATCACACTAGGATATAAACCAGTGCTGGCTCATCCGGAGCGCTATCAATATATGTCGTTGGAAAAGGCGGAAGAATTGCGCAATCGGGGTGTTTTACTTCAATTAAATATTCCCTCATTGGTTGGATATTATGGCAAATCCATTGAGCGGATGGCCGTGAAATTAATCGATTCCGGCTGGGTGGATCTCCTGGGAAGTGATTGTCACAACCTGCTCCAGTGCAAAGCGCTGGAAGAGGCTTTCCAGAATAAAAATTTCAAAAAAGCGTTAGCTTTGCCTCTTCTAAATAATTCACTTTAAATGATTGTTATTACCGGAGCCAACGGACTTTTAGGAAGTCATCTTCTTAGAAGGTTTTTAACCGAAAACATGCCGGTGGTTGGAGTGAAAAAGCCCAACAGTGAAACCAATCATTTAAACGATCTTGCTCAGGTGCAGTGGCGGGATGCCAATTTACTTGATACGGAGTCGCTCGAAGAAGCCCTGCGGGGAGCAACTACGGTAATTCATACAGCCGCACAGGTTTCCTTTAACCCGCGATCCAAAAATAAAATCTTTGAAGTAAATGAAGGAGGCACGCGGAATGTAGTAAACGCCTGCCTGGCCCTGAAGGTCGATCACCTGATTCATATCAGCTCGGTGGCCGCTATTGGAAGACAAAAAGGCTTTCATCATGTAAATGAAGAAAGTAAATGGGTGGCAGGAGATCTTAACACCGATTATGCGGAATCAAAATACCTCGCAGAAATGGAAGTCTGGCGAGGACATGAAGAAGGGCTGAAGGTGTCGATCATCAATCCTTCGGTAATACTCGCGCCCCCTCATCAAACGAAAAGCAGCGCACAACTTTTTCATTATGTCATGCAAGAGAAGTTGTTCTACACAGAAGGGCAGCTAAACTTTGTTGATGTGCGCGATGTGGTGGAAATGATCTGGCAGATGCACAGCAAAAAAATTTATGGAGAACGGTTTATTGCCAATGGCGGACATACCACATTCAAAAATCTTTTTGAGCAAATTGCTCTGCGTCTTAACAAAAAACCGCCTTCGGTAAAGATGCCTTCCACGCTGCTTTCTGTTTTGGCAATGGCCGAGGAATTCCGAAGTCGGATTAGCGGAACTGAACCACTCATTACACGACAATCCACCAAATTGGCAAAAGAATTCTTCCATTATTCAAACGAAAAAGCGCTGCTTAAATTCGATTTTCAGTTTCATAGTCTTGAAAACACTCTGGATTGGTGTTGTAAGCCCTATTCACGCGGGTATACTACAAACATTTAAAAAGTACAACCTTGACCGGATGTAATTATTACCGGAATTTTGTACTTGTTCTTTTAAGTTAAAACCAAATTTGCCTATTTTAGGCAAACCCTTTTACGGATGGCCCAAGAATTCAGAAAGAGACAGGAGGAGGAGGAACTGATCAGGCGTTACGAAGAAAATCTTAAGCAGAATAAGACTGACTTCTTTGATATCGATTCCTATGAAACGATCATCAGCTTTTACCTGGAGAAGAGTAAGTTCAAACGAGCGCTCGCTGCCGTTGATCAGGCGAAAGAACAATATCCTTTTTCAACCGAATTGCTGACGCTCAAAGCTCAGATACTAACCAACCTTCAGCGCTACGAAGAAGCCCTTGAATTATTGGAGCAATCTAAAAATCTTCATCCGCTCGATTTAGAGATACACCTTTCCATTGGATCTATTCTGTCCCTTCAGGGAAAATATGAAGAGGCCATTGCACTCTACGAAGAGGCGCTGGTCTTTGCTGATGAAGAGAAAGACGAAATCTATTACAACATTGGTCTCGCCTTCCAGAGTATGGAAAAATATGATCAGGCTATTGAAGTATATAAAAAATCCATTGAAGAAAACATCAGTCATGAAGGCTCCTTGTATGAACTTGCCTTTTGTCTTGATGTAGTAGGTCAATTGGAAGGAAGTCTTTCTTACTATAAGAAATTCATTGACGAAGATCCTTATTCAGCTGCTGCGTGGTATAACCTGGGTATTGTTTCAAATAAACTTGAACGTTTCGAAGAAGCCATAGAAGCCTATGAATTTGCCATAGCCATTGATGAGAATTTTGCCTCGGCACATTTTAATATGGGCAATTCCTTCATGAACCTGGAGCAATATCAAAAGGCGCTCGAAGAGTTTAAGAAGACCATCGAAATTGAAGGGCCCAGTCCCGAAGTATATTGTTGCATGGGCGCTGCTTATGAAAATCTGGAACAGTATGATTTAGGATTAAAATTCTTTCAAAAATCTTCCAAGCTCGATTCGTTGTATGACGAGGCCTGGTTTGGAGCAGGGAGTTGTCTTGAAAAACAAGAAAAGTGGCATCAGGCACTTCATTTCTTTAACAAGGCAATAAAAATAAACAGCGTTAATGCAGAATACTGGAAAGCCGCAGCTCATGCAGAATTCAAAATAGGAAACATCATATCCAGCATTAGTGCGTATGAAGAGGCCAGCAACCTGAGCCCGGATGATAAAGAAGTATGGCTCAATTGGTCATTCATCTATTATGAGCAAGGCGAGCATGAAAAGGCCATTGAGACGCTGCTGCAAGGTATGAGCGAACTTCCTGATGAATCGGAATTTTTTTATCGCATGACCGTATATCAGATAGAAGCTGGCAAGTTTAAAGAAGCACTTAATTATCTTGAAAATGCATTAATATTGAATTTTGAAGGTCACACCGTGATATTTGATTTTTTTCCAAAAATTGAAACCCAAAAGGCCCTCTATAAAATAATTGATCAGTTTAGAAAAGAAGACCCCTCATGAACTACACCCTTAAAAACCTGCCCGAGCGAACTAATAAGCCACGGCAAACCGGTTTTACTATGGCCATGGATAAAGGCCTGAGCATACGCGAAGCAGAAGATTTTATGAGCATCGCAGCTGACCACGTTGATATCGTAAAACTCGGTTGGGGAACCTCATTTGTAACTCCAAACGTAAAGGATAAAATCAAAGTTTATACAGACGCGGGTTTACCCACCTACTTTGGAGGAACCTTATTCGAAGCATTTATCATTCGTGATCAATTCGATGACTACCGCAGGGTGCTTGATAAATTTGGTTTGGCCTATGCCGAGGTTTCTGATGGTTCTATTGACCTGGAGCACGACAAGAAACTGGAATACATCCGCAAACTTTCTGAGCAAGTTACAGTGCTCTCTGAGGTAGGCTCAAAAGATTCCGACAAAATCATTCCGCCCTACAAGTGGATTGAATTAATGCAAAAAGAACTAGATGCCGGAGCATGGAAAGTAATAGGTGAAGCACGCGAAGGTGGCAACGTGGGACTTTTCCGCTCAACAGGAGAAGTACGATCAGGATTGGTGCAGGAAATCCTGACAAAAATTCCATTCGAAAAAATAATCTGGGAAGCGCCCCAAAAAGCGCAGCAGGTGTGGTTTATTAAATTATTGGGAGCTAATGTAAACTTAGGTAATATTGCACCCAACGAAGTTATCCCGCTTGAAACCATCCGACTTGGTTTACGAGGTGATACTTTCCTTCATTTTTTAGGATTAGAGCGCAAAAAAGACAACACCGCACCACCGTTTCAAGCGGATTAAGAATTGAGAACTACCAAAGATTATCTTCTCCTCTTCACAAAGGGCTTGTGCATGGGCACAGCCGATGTTATCCCGGGTGTTTCAGGTGGAACCGTAGCATTCATCACCGGCATCTATGAAGAGCTGCTCAATTCAATTAAGTCAATTGATAAAGAGGCCTTCCTGTTATTGTTCCACTTTAGGATTGCTGATTTCTGGAAAAAAATAAATGGTTCATTCCTTATCTGTGTACTCGGTGGCATTGTGACAAGTTTAGTGTCATTAGCAGGCTTAATGACCTACTTGCTTGAACATCACCCTATACAAATCTGGTCCTTCTTTTTTGGCCTCATTCTGATTTCATCACCGTTGATACTACGTGATATAAAAAAATGGAACCTGGGCATTGCGATATCCTTTATTGTGGGCGTTGTGGGTGCTTACCTGATAACGATTTTATCACCAACCGAAACACCCACCAATTTTCCCTTCATTTTCTTTTGTGGGGCCCTCGCTATTTGTGCCATGATTTTACCTGGCATTTCAGGAGCATTCATTCTGCTGCTGATCGGTAAGTATGAATATATGATTACCGCCCTTACCGGGTTGAACATTCCGGTAATTCTTGTTTTTGTTACCGGATGTTTTTTTGGTCTCCTGGGTTTTTCCCGACTGTTAAGTTGGATTTTAACTCACTATCGATTTCCAACCCTCGCACTGCTAGCGGGCTTCATGATAGGATCACTCAATAAAGTGTGGCCCTGGAAAGAAGTTACCCTCTTTCGGCTAAATCATGAGGGCGTTCGCGTTCCTGCTTTTGACAGAAGCATCTGGCCGTGGGATTATCTGAAAAAAACTGGTCAGGATCCCTTATTATTTAAAGCAATTTTCTTCGCAGCATTAGGAGTTTTTTTAGTTGTCGCAATTGAAAAAATGGCTACCTACCTAAAAACAAAATAGTAATAACATGGAAAAAAAATATGGCCTTATCGGGGCGACCGTCAGTCATTCATTTTCAAAATCCTATTTCGATGAAAAGTTTTTCCGCGAGGGCCTGAGAGATTATCACTATGATCTTTACTCTCTTCCAACCATTGATGACCTCAAAAAACTTCTGGAAGAAAATCCGGAATTGGAAGGACTAAACGTAACGATCCCATACAAAGAGCAGGTAGTTAAGTTTCTAAGTGAAATTGACCCCGAAGCGAAAAAAATCGGAGCGGTGAATGTGATTAAGATAAAAGATGGTAAACTGAAAGGATTCAATACCGACAGTGATGCCTTCTATGAAACACTGGAGAAATGGTTTCCGAGAACCAAGAAATCAAAAGCCCTTATTCTGGGCACCGGTGGATCGGCTAAGGCCGTGCAGCAAGCATTAAAAAAACTCTCTCTTCCTTACGAAACTGTTTCCCGTGATAAAGGCAAAGCGGAACACACGTATGAGGACATAGAGAAAAATGAAAAAACTATTTCCGGAGTGCAGCTGATCATCAACACCACCCCACTGGGAATGTCTCCCAGTACGAATAGCTTCCCTCCCATTAATTATGACCTGCTCACACCGGAACATTATGTGTACGATCTGATTTATAACCCTGCACGTACCATGTTCCTTCAAAAATCCGAAATGAGAGGATCACATATTAAAAACGGACTGGAGATGCTGCACATTCAGGCTGAAAAAGCCTGGGCAATCTGGAATAATTAATCTGGAACTTATTATCCGATAATCAGTTAACTGTTATATCGTTAACTATTATATTTTGCATTCATGGATTTTAAACTGCTCAGTGATTTTGAACCTACCGGAGACCAACCCAAGGCCATTGAGCAACTGGTGAGTGGCCTTAAAGAAGGTGAACATCATCAAACTCTTCTGGGCGTAACCGGGTCAGGAAAGACATTTACCGTAGCTAATGTTATCGCCCAGGTGAATAGGCCCACCCTTATACTGAGCCACAATAAGACGCTTGCGGCTCAATTGTATGGAGAGTTTAAACGTTTCTTTCCTAAAAATGCAGTGGAATACTTCATCTCCTACTACGACTACTATCAGCCCGAAGCATTCATTCCTTCCTCCAATCTCTACATTGAAAAGGACCTTTCTATTAACCAGGAAATTGAAAAGCTCAGGCTTAGCGCCACCTCATCGTTGCTTACCGGCAGGCGTGATGTGATTGTAGTGGCATCTGTTTCCTGCATTTATGGTATTGGTAATCCGGAGGAGTTTGGAAAAAATAAGATTCAGCTCACTGTGGGAGAATTCATACCCAGAAACAAGTTACTCTTTGCCCTGGTGGATGTATTGTATCAACGCACGGAGGCCGAATTTAAACGCGGCAGTTTCCGTGTGAAGGGCGACACCGTAGATATTTTTCTCGCTTACGCGGATTACGCAGTACGTGTATATTTCTTTGGCGATGAGATTGAAGCGCTTCAATTGATTGATCCGATTACAGGAAAAAAAATATCAGAAGAAAAAACAGCGGTCATCTTTCCTGCCAACTTATTTGTAACGGGCAAAGACATGTTGCACCAGGCCATTCACGAAATCCAGGATGACATGGTTTTGCAGGTGGATATGTTTGAATCAGAAAAAAAACATCTTGAAGCCAAGCGTCTGAAAGAACGTACAGAGTTTGATCTCGAAATGATGCGCGAGTTGGGCTACTGCAGTGGCGTTGAAAACTACTCACGTTATTTCGATCGCAGACAACCAGGTGCACGCCCGTTCTGCCTGATCGATTACTTCCCTGACGACTTTTTGATGGTCATCGATGAAAGTCACGTTACCGTGCCGCAAGTGCGGGCCATGTGGGGAGGCGATCGCTCAAGAAAAGTAAACCTGGTGGATTACGGATTCCGATTGCCCTCAGCACTTGACAATCGGCCACTTACATTTAATGAATTTGAATCCATATTAAGTCAGGTAATCTACGTAAGCGCCACACCCTCTGAATATGAACTAAGAAAATCAGAAGGTGTAGTGGTCGAGCAACTCATTCGCCCCACAGGTTTACTAGACCCGCAAATTGACGTGCGACCGAGCAAAAATCAGATTGACGATTTGCTTGAAGAGATCGATGAACGCGTGAAGAAAAAGGAACGCGTGTTGGTGACCACGCTTACCAAGCGCATGGCGGAAGAACTTACTAAATTCATGGAGCGTGCCTCTGTAAAATGTCGGTACATTCATTCGGAAGTTGCCACGCTGGACCGGGTAGAAATTTTGCGCGAGTTACGACTGGGTGTTTTTGATGTTCTGGTGGGTGTCAACCTGCTACGTGAAGGATTGGATTTACCCGAGGTTTCCCTGGTTGCCATTCTGGATGCCGACAAAGAAGGCTTCCTGCGCAATCAACGCTCACTGGTGCAAACCATAGGGCGCGCAGCCCGCAATGAAAACGGCCGCGTAATTATGTATGCTGATAAAGTTACCGAATCAATGCAATTGGCTATTGACGAAACCGATCGGAGAAGGAAAATTCAAATCGACTATAATTTCAAACACGGCATTACTCCCAAAACTATTATCAGATCAAAAGATTCTATCATGGAATTAACCGACTCAAAGAAATCCGTTAAGCGCTATTATATTGAGGAAGAAGATAAGTCGCTGGCTGCTGATCCTGTTATCGCCTATTTGTCGTTGGAGGAACTTAAAAAAATATCGGATCGCACACGCAAAGCCATGGAGAAGGCTGCAAAGGAACTTGAGTTTATGGAAGCTGCTCGCCTGCGTGACGAATATATGGCCATCGAGAAATTAATAACCGAAAGAAAATCCTAGAAAACACGTCTATGAATTCTATAAAAATCATTCTCCCTGCATTCATCCTGCTGGTTGCGTTTTCTCTCCCCTCCTTAGCGCAAAGTAATAATGACATTATGGTGAGCGGCAGTATCGATCTGATCAAAACTGACTACAGCAGTTTTCTTGACAAAGCACAAATCGGATTGGAAGGTCATTATTTTGTAGTGCGTCATTTCGCAGCCAGTGCCGGTGTTGAACTATGGACCAATCAAAAAAGCTCATTCATGATGGGCATGCGTTGGTATGCTCATGACCATGTGTTTGTCCGCTTTCGCGGATTGATTGGCGCCAACGATGTATCGATTGGCGGTGGTTGGGTAATGCCCATCAACGATGCGTGGCGGTTTGAAGCGATCGGTGACTTTTATGTTGCCGACACGGAGTTTGCCATCCGTGCAGGTTTGAGTTATGTGATTAAAAGTAAATGAACATGAAATCATCCAACTCACGGATAAGTCATTACACTGCACAGTTCATCGTAGTGTATGATGGTAAACCCTGGTATGGCGATTTAATTTACCAGATACTGTAGAGCATAACCCCAGCAAAAGGATTTTGGAAGCCCACCGAAGATGCTCACTCCATAGCACAGATTACCTCGCACATGATTTACTGGAGGCAAGCACTTATCAAACGATTGGATGGTGATATAGAGCATATAAGCCCTCGATGAAAAGCGAAGACAACTGGAAATCAAATGACCAATTGAAACGAATGGGTTGGAAAGCCCTGAAAAAAAACCTTGAAGAATCACAAACACATTTGCTTTCTCTTTTGGCAAAGCAAAAAGACGTCATTTTAAAAAAGAAGTATTCTGATACTGCAACCTTTCAGGATGTAATCAATGGCATCCTTCAGCATGATCTGTATCATACCGGTCAGATCGCTTATTTAAAAAGTATTTGTCATAATGATAAGAAATAAAAAAGAGGCCCCGAATTAATCGGAACCTCTTAGACTTAGCGATCAAAGTTTTTTACTTAGCAAAATGCTTCGCCACTTCATTCCAGTTTACTACGTTCCAGAACGCTGCACAATAATCTGGTCTGCGGTTTTGATAATTTAGGTAATAAGCATGTTCCCACACATCCAACGCTAACAGTGGAGTGCCTTTTACTTCGGCAACGTCCATCAATGGATTATCCTGATTAGGAGTAGATGAAATGGTCAACTTGCCTGAAGCATCTTTTGTTAACCATGCCCATCCTGATCCAAAGCGACCCACCCCTGCAGCATTAAACTTTGTTTTGAATTCGTCAAAACTACCAAACGCTGCATTGATGGCATCCGCTAAAGCACCAGTCGGTGCCCCGCCCGCATTGGGGGCCATCAGCGTCCAGAACAGGCTATGATTATAGTGGCCTCCACCATTATTCCGAACCGCAACAGGATATTTTGAGATGTTTGCGCAAATTTCCTCAATGCTCAGGCTTTCCTCAGGCTTGCCTGTAGTTGCATTGTTTAAATTAGTTACGTAAGCGTTGTGATGTTTGCCATGGTGAATTTCCATGGTGCGTGCGTCAATATGTGGCTCCAATGCATTAAAAGCATAAGGAAGTGCCGGTAGTGTAAATGCCATAATTGTATATTTTTTATGTTTTTTTTAAGAGTTCAAATATAGTAACTACCGAAGGTCAGTAAAAGTTTTCAAACATTCAGAAATATCCGTCACAACTTGCGTGCCTTGTATCGTTCTTTAACAAGGATTTCTACCACCTTTTCACGAACGTCTCCCTGAATTAATATCTCACCTTGCTTACAAGAACCGCCCACCCCACACTTCACTTTCAATAATTTGGTCAGAGATTCCAAATCTGCCTGTGTGCCGATGAACCCCGTTATCAATGTGACCTGCTTACCGGCCCTCCCACTCTTATCCAACAAAACACGAATACTTTGTTGAGCGGCTGGCAAGGTGATCGGCTCCTCCTGATTCGGATGGGTATAATTATACTCAGTGTCCGTAGAGTAAACTACACCATCGCGGGTTTTCCAACTGTTTTTTTTGCTCATATCAAAAGAAATGAATTCTCAGAAGTATTACTGACAATAATGCCAGGAAGAAATTTACTACCCCTAAATTAAACCTGAACTCAACACCTTTCCAATAAAGCACACCGAGGATAGAAGTGATCAGCAGGATCAAAGGAAAAAAAATAAAATTTCCATATATCGCCACAGGAATATTTGCGATGAAATGAGTCTTTTCATTTTCTACGGAAGTAGGGACGCCAAACAATGAAGAACGATAAATAAATATGCTTGATCCCTGCCTGAATTCTTGTGCATCCTTCTTACTCAGACTTATCGCTACCCCATCTTTAAGATTTAACTGCAACGAACGCCCCCCTCGCATTTCTTTCCGATAAGACGTGTATAAAACCTGACGCTCGGTCTTATCCTTTGGCAAGGAAAAGTCCAACAGCAGCAGAATAGAAAAAGCCAACGTAAGGCGAGAAATTCTGAGGGCATATTTCAGATAGTCATTCATTCCCTCCAGCAATTCCTGCCGCTTGGATTTGTGTGAAAAAGATCCGGGAGGCCGAGGTTTGTACCGGGGATCGCGGTGAGGCGTGGAATCTGAGGGAGCCGAATAAACAACCGGAGGAATGCCCCTCAACAATAAATCATAGGTAGTCTTCTTCTCACTGTCGCCCAGTGTTTCATACGCCTCATTTATTTCTTTAAAAATGGTCTCCGCTTCAGAGGATGGGTTTTTATCCGGATGAAATTGTAACGCAAGCTTGCGGTACGCTTGCTTAATTTGAGATTCGCTGGCGTAGATGTTTAAACCTAGTATGAAATAGTAATTTTTCAATCGGAGCAAATAAAAGTCGCTAAAGATAAAAAATAAAGCCCTCCGAAAAACCGGAAGGCTTCTAAAACGAGATTATCAATGTTTAGTGTTTAACAACAAACGTGAGCACGGGACGCTTGGCGTGCCCTACCACATCTTCGGCAATACTTCCTGCCATTACATGTGCAAAGCCTGTGCGTCCGTGAGTGGCCATCGCAATTAAATCCGCATCGATGGTTTCAGCAAAGTAGATGATCCCTTCTTCCTCGGTGATATCATTAAAAATATTAATTGTATAATTTTTAAGTCCCTGCTTCTTTGCAAATTTCTCCATGTATTCGCGCACTACATAATCACGCTGAAAATCGCCTGGGGTATTAACTCTCAACAGGTGAATCGTGGAATCATAAAGTTGCTGAGTTCTCTTAATAATTTTAGTAAATACCTCCTCGTCTTTATGCATAGCGGTGGCGTAAACAATATTCTTAAAATCTACTTTCGCAGGCTTCTTATGAACACTCAACACAGGGCACTTTGAATGGCGTACAACACGTTCTGTATTTGATCCGATGATCATTTCCTCCAGTTTCGATTTGCCGCTCGTACCCATGACAACCAAATCAACTTTATTTTCGGTAATGATCGTGCGTATGCCATGATATGCATTGCCTAAACGCAATTCACCATTAACCTTTACCGCGGAAAACCGAGGATCGAGCACTAATTTCTCTAATTGGCCCTTGGCCTTCTCTAATAATTTCAAGGTGAAAAGCTTATCGCTCCAATCTTCATTAGTCTGCCACTCACCGGTAATATTGTAGGAGCTGGGTGTGGCCTCCTCTACCACATGAAGCAAGGTAATTTCGGCACCAGATTTTTTTGCAATCTCGGTAGCCACCTCAAGCGCTGTTACAGATGTTTTAGAAAAATCGGTAGGAACTAATATTTTTTTCATTGTATTGAAAATTTAATATAAAATGGTACTTCTAAAAGTACACAATTCAATTTAAATTCAAAATCCCGCTTATGGGCAAATCACTTCCTCGGTGGTGGTTTTTCCGAACAAATGCAGGTGATCATCCATGGATTGATTGATCATCACCCGGGCTAATAACCAGGCACCAATCATGATAAATACCACTGTGGTGATTCTTTGATAATTAACCTTGATTTTTCCAAAGCCGATGCCTAGTAGCCAGGTGAAACCAATCATCACGGGCCATGTGCCGGCCCCAAATAATATCATGAACCAAAATCCTTCACTCAATGATGGCAGAATAAAGCAATAGGTCATCGCCAGGTAGGTGAGCCCGCATGGGAGCAATCCGTTGAGCATACCCATG
>Ga0163151_10002781_pt1 | contig 26311 bp, 30 predicted proteins | sample OliLakLV19MP5IB2_FD_145596 | JGI IMG/M metagenome (GOLD analysis project Ga0163151, IMG submission 145596) | Freshwater microbial mat bacterial communities from Lake Vanda, McMurdo Dry Valleys, Antarctica - Oligotrophic Lake LV.19.MP5.IB-2 | ecosystem: Environmental > Aquatic > Freshwater >...
GTGCTCGCCCGCATCGGCGACCATCCGATGTCCGATCTCGCCGCGCTTCTCCCGTGGAACTGGAAGCCGCTCGCGCAAGTCATCCGCGCAAAAGCCGCCTGACCTGCGGCCCTCGGCGTACGGATACCTATTGCCGCCACCCGAATACATAACCCACGCCAAGGCGTCGGGGGCGCCGTCACCGGTAAAGTCGCCGTAGAAAATCTCCACCGGCTCGAACAAATTGCCCGGCCCGAATTGTGTGCGCGCCCACATTAGAATGGCGTCTTCCGCGCCCGCTGGCGCGCCAGCGGGTGTCTGTGCTGCGGCCTCGCTGGGGCCTGGGCTCGTAGCCGCCGGCGGCGAGCAGGCCGCGACTAGCGCCAAACTCAAAGCCATCGCGACGTGCTTGAACATGCGAAATCCTCCCCTACCACATGTACTAAACACGCAGCGCCGGGGGCAGCCAAGCCCCGACCCCAAAGTTGCACTTGATTGCGCGCGCGAGGCGGCTGACCCAGCGCTCTGGGTACACCAGGTGAACGCGCAAAGTTCGGGCTAAAACAGGGAAAGGTAGAGGTCGCGCTAGGACGCTGCGGCCATCGCCAAGTCAGGTGAAAGCAACGCATCGATGCCGTGCACCACGCCGTTGCGGGCAACGAGATCAGGCTTGCATACGCGCGCGCCGTTCACTTTGAGGCCAGAGGAACGGCCGTCGATAATCGCATCACCACCCGCTTGCATCACAGCACGTATGCGCTTGCCCACGAGGCGTGAGGACGCCACCTGACCGGCAGCAAAGTGATAGCCCAGCACAAGATCGCGGTGTTCGCGATCATCGTTCAGGAAGCTATCGAGTGCGGCGACGGAAAGCGTCTTAAACGCCGCATCCGTCGGCGCGAAAACCGTAAACGGCCCCTCGCCTTCAAGCTTCGCAAAGTGGGCACTTGAACGCAGTGCAGTCGCAAAAATGTGAAAGCCAGCGCGATCCGCGACGCTCACAACAGATAAGGCGCTCATAGTTATTCGCTCCGTGGCGCTCGGCACGCTTTGCGGGCCAACAGCGCTCGTTTTTTACTGGGCGTTATAGGCGTCGCGCGCCTTCACGTAGACGTTATAGAGTTCGCGCAGACGTGTCCCTGGCTCACCGGTTGCACGTCCATGAAAGCGCGCCATTCCCGCATCGCGTTCACCAAACACCGACCGAACCTCCAGCATCCAGGCCTTGTCGGCTTCGGTGGATTCTTGGAGCAGCCTGAGTTTGCTCATGCGGCGCCCTGCGTTTTTTTGATCTCTTCACGCAACTGACGTTCATCGAAAATTGTGCCGGTGTCCGTGTCTCGAATGCGGATCAAACGCATGCCGCGCCGTTGCAGGCCTGCCGCCCATCCAAGAGCGTCCTTTGCGTCCGGAAAGGTCGCGCTCGGTTCAAAACGCAGACCTGCGCCCGGTGAAGAATTCACAATGAAAGGCATCGGGATTCCCTATTTCAAACCGTTGGCGCGGTTGATGAGTAGCTGAAGTCCGACGAGCCTGGCATGTGTTCGCCGTATTTGATCGTGTAGGCAGGCCCCAATGTTTGAGCCAACGCCTCGGCTTCAATGCTCGAGGTAAACACCCCGGCCAGGTGCCATGGCTGCAGGCGCAGAACGCCCCACCCGCGCTTCAACATTTCACCCGGTATCGGCATCTTATATCCTTCAACACAGTCAAACGCGCACGCCACGGCGACCGCCCGTCGCGGGCGGCACAAAGCAGTGGTTCTGGTTGCTGATCACGCAACCTAACACGGTTCGCTAGGCCCGTCGGATTATTCTGCTGTCAGGGGCCGGGAGCTGGGTCTTGGCGCACCCTGATTTGGCTCAAGCAATCGCTTGCTGCCGCGCTCATAAGTGCGAGCCGGAAACCGATTCGGCAGGAGCCAAGACATGGCCAAGTTCGTGAAATTCATTTCTGCCGCCGATCCGCGCCTGGAGGTTCACATTAACCCCGCTGAGGTCGCTGCAGTCAGAGACAGCCACGGAAAGACGATCATCCTCTTCCGGGCCATCGCGGCAACGGAGACCGTCGTGGGCACGGTCGAAACCGTCGTCGCCGCGCTGGAGCAAGCGAGCTAGGCGGCGGGCGGGCACGGACGACATTCATTGACTTTCTCCACAAATACCCCCATTTGCGCGCTGTCCGTTGTGCGCGCCCGAGGGCGTGCTCGCCCTCGCTGAACGCCCCCGCCTGATCCGCAGGCGATGCCGGCACGAAGCGCCAACCAACGATCTCCGCGCGCGCTCCGCGAATGCGGCGGTCACAAGTGAGATTGAATGACCTCTGAAATACCCGCGTCTGAAGGCGCAGAAACCACCCAGCCGCAAATTACGTTCGACGACCTTGGCCTCTCCGAACCGACGCTGCGCGCCGTGAAAGAAACCGGCTACAACACGCCGACACCGATCCAAGCCCAAGCAATCCCGGAAGTCCTGAAGGGACGCGACGTCTTGGGCATCGCTCAAACCGGCACCGGCAAGACTGCGGCATTCGTGCTGCCGATGATCGACATCCTCGCCGCCGGCCGCGCTCGCGCGCGCATGCCGAGGACGTTGATCCTAGAACCGACACGCGAACTGGCCGCCCAGGTCGCCGAGAACTTCGACAAATACGGCAAGTATCAAAAGCTCACCAAAGCCCTGCTGATCGGCGGCGTCAGCTTCGGTGATCAAGACGCACTGCTTGCGCGCGGCGTCGATGTCCTGATTGCCACGCCCGGCCGCCTGCTCGATCACTTTGAACGCGGCAAGCTCCTGCTGACCGGCGTGCAAGTCATGGTCGTCGATGAAGCTGACCGCATGCTCGACATGGGCTTCATCCCCGACATCGAGCGCATCTTCAAACTGACGCCGTTCACCCGTCAGACGCTTTTCTTCTCCGCCACCATGCCGCCGGAGATCACGCGCATCACCGAGGCGTTTCTCTCCAGCCCCAAGCGCATCGAAGCGACGCGCCCCGCCACCACCGCCGCCACCATCGAACAGCGCGTCATCATGCTGCCCGGCGGCGATCCGCGCACACGACGCGCCGCCCTTCGCGCCGCGATGACCAGCGTCAACGTCCGCAACGGCATTATCTTCTGCAACCGCAAGACCGACGTCGATGTCGTTGCCCTTTCCCTGAAGCGCCACGGCTTCAATGCCGCACCGATCCACGGCGATCTCGACCAATCGGTGCGCACCAAGACGCTCGACCGCTTCCGCTCCGGCGATCTGCAATTCCTGATCGCCTCCGACGTCGCCGCCCGCGGCCTCGACGTGCCGGACGTCAGCCACGTCTTCAACTATGAACCTCCGCGCAGCCCAGATGATTACGTCCATCGCATCGGCCGCACCGGCCGCGCCGGGCGCCAAGGGGCTTCGTTCACGCTAGTGGGTCCGGGTGACAAAAAAAGTTTGGAAGCGATTGAAAAACTGACCGGCAAACCAATCGAGAAAGCCGAGATCGAAGGCATCCCAGAAGCGTCGCTCGGCGACCCGCGTGACAGCGGCGGCCGCGGACGTCGCGCGGAGGAGCTCAAGAAAGAACATTCCAAGCGCATCGGTGAGAAGAAGCAGCGCTACCAAAAGCGCGACGACGAGCGCCCGACTGCATCCACTGAGCCAGTCGAACGCACCGAAGCGCCGCCAGCCGAACCTCGCCGCGAAAAGCGCGAAGAACGGCCCGCGCGCAACGAAGCGCCTCGTGCCGAGCGTGAAGCGCCCCGTGCTGAGCGTAGTGAGCAGCCGCGGCGCGAAGAGCGCCGTCCGCCACGCCAACAAGATAACGGACCATCTGTCACCGGCTTCGGCGACAGCATGCCCGCGTTTCTTAAACCCAAGAAATAGCGCTAGGGCTTTAGCCGCGCCGCGATCTGTTTGCGGAAGGCTGCGCCGTAAGGGGGACGCAGGATCGCCAGCAACTCAGCGGATATCTGGCGGTAAATCGCCTTTTCGTGGCTGAACTCGATGAAGCCGCGATGGCCGTGATAGGCGCCCATGCCTGACGGCCCGACGCCGCCAAACGGCAAATCATCCATCGCGAAATGGAAGATCACGTCATTGATCGTCACACCACCAGAATGTGTGCGGTTGAGCAGCGCTTCGCTTTCTGCGTTGTCATCGCCGAAATAGTAGAGCGCCAACGGCCGCGGGCGCGCGTTGATTTCGTTCACCGTGTCGTCGAACGCGGAATAGGTCCGCACCGGCAGCAACGGGCCAAAGATCTCTTCCTGCATCACCTGCATGTCATCGGTGGCGTTCAGAATGATCGTTGGCGGAATTTTGCGGTGCTCCTGCTGACCGAAGTCCTCATTCGCCGGATTGATTGTAACGATCTCGCCGCCCTTCGCCTTCGCGTCAGCGATCATGCCAGTGATGCGATCGAAGTGACGTTGATTGATGATGGCCGTGTAGTCGACGTTGTCTTTGATGGTGGGGTACATCTTAGCGACTGCGGCTTTTGACGCTTCCACGAAACCAGGCACGCTTTCCTTGGGCGCCAACACATAATCCGGCGCTAAGCAGATTTGGCCAGCGTTCATCGTCTTGCCCTGCATGATGCGCGCAGCCGTCTTTTCGAGATCCGCGCTCGCACCAATCACCACCGGCGACTTGCCGCCAAGCTCAAGCGTCACAGGCACAAGATTGTCAGCGGCTGCACGCATTACGTGCCGGCCAACATTGGTTGCGCCTGTAAAGATCAGATGGTCGAACGCGAGCCCGGCGAACGCGGCGCCAATATCTGGGCCACCTTGGATCACCGCGAGTTCGTCTTCATCGAAGTAGAGATCGATGGTCTGCGCCATCAATGCCGATGTCGCTGGCGTATACTCGGACGGCTTCAGCATCACGCGATTACCCGCAGCGAACGCGCCGGCGATGGCGTCGAATGACAACGAAATCGGAAAATTCCATGGTGCGATCACGCCAACCACGCCCTTAGGCTGGTAGCGGACTTCCGCACGCGCTCCAAAAAGCCCCAACGCAGAAGGCGTCACAGTGCGCTTCTGCGGCGCCATCCATTTTTCAACGTTCGTCCGCGCCTGTTTCAGCGGTCCAACCGCTCCCGAAATATCCGTGAACAAGGACATCTCTCGCGACCGGGCGCCAAAGTCCTCGCTGAGAGCGCTCAGGAACTCGTCCTTGTGCGCAAGCACCAGGTTGATGGCGCGCGTCAGCCTATCTTTGCGCAGTCTTGCATCGGGCGCGCCTTGCTTGGTCTGCAAGCGCTTCTGCAGCTCCAAAATCACGCTCATCCGCGCTTTCGTCTCTTCGATAGACGGTTGGACCGGCCGGTTCATTTGCGTCTCCCTGTGCCTTTGCGCACATGTCTACCGCTTACCGTACACGTAAGCGCAACTACTCATTTCTTTCAGATAGTTCGTAGCATTTACCACTCGTCCATACCCTGCCTACTACCGTCTGTGAGATTGCAGATTCTGCGGGTTTTGCGTGACTGATCAAGAAATCCTTATGCAAGGCCCCGGCGGCGCGAACGTGGCGCTCGAGACTCTTGATCTGATGCGTCTCCACGGCGTGCCACCAACGAGCGCGAACTACGAAGTCTGGCTCGCCTATCGATTGGGCCGCAACCGGCCACTTCGCGACGCAATCGATTCGCGCATTGGCTCAGGCACAACCTTCACTGCCGACGAGAGCGCTCGCCTGCACGAACAATTCTTCACGGGCCTTGGCGCCTCGGCGCAGATCGTGCTGGCAGGCGAGAAAATCGCCCGCGATCTGGGTCACGTTGTCTCGTTCCTGAAGGAAGCCGAGAGCAAGAGCGGCGACTACGGCCGAACGCTCGAAACCGCCGCGACAGACCTAAATCGCGGCCTCGGCACCGAGCAGATTCGCCAGATTGTCTCAAGCCTGGCTGCCGCCACGCTCGACATGGCCAACCACAATCAGACGCTCAATGAGCAGCTCAAAAAGTCCACGTCCGAAATCGATACGCTGCGCACCAGCCTCGAGTCGGTGCGCATGGAGTCGCTAACAGACAGCCTCACCGGCCTCGCCAACCGGCGCATGTTCGATGAAACGCTGCGGATGCGGATTGAGGAAGCGAGGGCTCAGCGCAGCGAACTCTCGCTGCTCCTCTGCGACATCGACCATTTCAAACGCTTCAACGATACTTGGGGCCATCACACTGGCGACCAAATCCTACGGTTCTTGGCGAGCGCGTTGCAGGCGCATGCCCGTCCGGACTTCCTCGTTGCGCGTTACGGCGGCGAAGAGTTTGCAGTCGTCATGCCGCGCATGAGCCAACGCGTTGCGCAGCAAACCGCCGAGGCTTTGCGCGAGGCCATCCAAGCAAAGCGCCTGCGCCGCCGTTCAACGAATGAGGATTTGGGTCAAGTCACGGTGTCGATCGGCATCGCACGTCTGCAGTCCGGCGATACCCCGGCGGGCCTCATTGAGCGGGCTGACGCATGCCTCTACTCATCAAAGCGTAACGGCCGCAACCAGACGACGACGGACGCGACGCCAGTCCTTTGCGTTGCGTAGCACTGCCCTTCCGGCAGCATATCCCATGACCCGAAAGTTCGGCTAAAGTCTCCCAGCGCTCAAGCGTGGGAGAGAAAAATGGCCAAAGCCAAATACGAACTTGAGGACGGCGTTGCACTCATCACGCTGTCCGACCCGGCCACGCTGAACGCCATTTCCGTTGAGATGACGGACGAACTCACAGTTCTGTTCAACCGCGCAAGCGAAGAGGCGCGCTGCATTGTTCTGACGGGTGAAGGTCGCGGCTTTTCGTCAGGCGCAAATCTAGCGAGCGGGGCGGCGCCACTGGATGCGGATGGCCAGCCCGATTTGGGCGCCCGCCTTGAGCTGACCTTCAACCCATTCGTCGCCCTGCTGCGTGATCTTCCGGTTCCTTACGTGACGGCCGTGAACGGCGCCGCAGCGGGCATCGGGTGTTCGTTTGCGCTGTTGGGCGACCTCATTGTCGCCAGCGAAAGCGCATATTTCCTACAGGCTTTCCGCCGCATCGGACTCGTGCCTGACGGCAGCGCAACCTATCACCTGCCGCGCATGATCGGCCGGGCGCGGGCATTGGAGATGATGTTGCTCGGCGAAAAAATCCCCGCGAAGACGGCGCTGGAGTGGGGGCTGATCAACCGCTGTGTGCCTGATGCCGAGTTGCTTGCGACGGCGAAAGCGCTCGCGCTCGACTTGGCAAACGGTCCGACAAAAACGCTCGGTATGATCCGGCGCTTGTCATGGTCGTCGCTCGACAACTCATGGGATGAACAACTGCAAGCCGAACGGCAGGCGCAAAAGATCGCGGGACGCAGCGAGGACTTCCGCGAAGGCGTCCAAGCGTTCTTCCAAAAGCGGCCTGCAAATTTCAAAGGTAGCTAGCGCTTCGCTTTCTTAGCCAGCTTCGCGGGAGCTTTCTTCAGGACCCGCTTCGCTGCGGCCTTCTTCGGCTTGGCTTTAGCCTTGGCCACAGCCAGCGCCTTTCGACCCCATGTCGCCGCTTCGTCCGGATCATCGAGCGCGCTATCAGGCAAACGCCAGTAACCGAGATCAATAGTCTCACCAGCGCGCGGACCCTTTTGCGGGGTCCACTCAAATGGACCTGAACCCTCGTCGCGCAGCTCCGCCTTCAAAGCATCGTCGACCTTGATGTGAATGGTGTCATTTCCGAGCAGCAGGAACATGACGCCATCAGCGTAACCGCCCGCGCCGCCAAACATGCGTTTAATCTGAACGGGACCAAGGCCAGCGAACAGCTCCTTCACGAACTCGTGGAAGCTGTCTGCCATCGTTACGCTTCTGCTTTGGCCGGCACGATGGTGACGCTCTCACCGCAGCCGCAAGCGTCCGTCTGGTTTGGGTTGCGAAACACAAACTTCGACGCAAGACGCGTCGTCTCATAATCGATCTCCGAGCCTAGCAGGAACAGCACGGCATCGGCGGCGACGAGGATCTTCACGTCCCTGTCTTCAACGATCTCATCGAACTGTGCGGGCTCGGCGGCGTAATCTAGCGTGTACTCCATGCCAGCGCAGCCGCCGTTGACTACACCGACGCGCAAATAGGGCTTATCGCCCTTCGCAACGATATCCCGTACGCGCGCGGCTGCCGCGTCCGTCAAAGTCACGATCTTGGGTCTCGGTCTACGCGTCATTGCCTACAACATGTTCAATTCAAGTTTGGCTTCATCGCTCATTCGCGCCGTCGTCCATGGCGGCTCGAACACCAAATTCACATGGACGCCTGTCACGCCGCGCACTTTGCGGGCGGCCACCTCAACCCAACCCGGCATCTCACCAGCTACTGGGCAACCAGGCGCGGTCAGCGTCATCTCGACATCGACGAAGCCTTCGTCGTTGATATCAACCTTATAGATGAGCCCCAGCTCGTAGATATCAACCGGGATCTCAGGGTCGAAGACCGTCTTGAACTGCGCCACCAAATCATCGGTGATGCGATCAAGCTCGCCCTGGGGCAAAGCACTCGGCGGGGAAACAGAACCGTCCATCATCCTCTAGCTCAGAAGCTTCCGCGCCTTGTGCAAGGCCTCGACCAGCGCATCGACCTCTTCCAGTCGATTATAGCACGCAAAACTCGCTCGCGCCGTTGCGGTAACGCCCAAGCGTTTCATCAACGGCTGCGCACAATGGTGCCCGGCGCGTACCGCCACACCCTGGCGATCCAAAATCTGCGCGATATCATGTGGATGTGCGCCCTCAACTGAGAACGCCACGATGGCGCCTTTGTCGGCCGCCGCCCCATGCAACGTCACCCAATTCAACTCCCGCAACGCGTCCATCGCACGATCGCGCAGAGCAGCTTCATGAGCCTCGATCGCAGCGCGATCCTGGCTGGTGAGCCAGTCGATCGCAGCCTTGAGGCCAACCGCTTCGATAATCGGCGGCGTGCCCGCCTCGAAGCGATGCGGCGGCTCGTTATAGGTAACGCGCTCTTGCTCAACCACATCGATCATCTCGCCGCCGCCCTCGAACGGCGCCATTGCCGCGAGAAGGTCGCGCTTCCCGTAGAGCACGCCGATGCCGGTCGGGCCATAAAGCTTGTGACCAGTGAAGGCGTAGAAATCCGCATCAATCGCTTGCACATCCACGCGGCCGTGCACTGTGGCTTGGCAACCATCGAATAGAACCTGCACGCCCTTAGCGTGAGCGATCCGTGTAATTTCGGCCGCCGGCGTCTTGGCGCCCAACACATTCGACATATGCGTAATCGCCACGAGCTTTGTGCGCGGACCGATCAGCGCATCGAGCGCCGCCAGATCAATAGCGCCATCATCATCAATATCGAGCCACTTCAGCACGACACCCTTGCGCTCGCGCAGGAAATGCCAGGGGACGATGTTGGAGTGATGCTCCATCACCGACAGCACAATCTCGTCGCCGGCTTTCACGTCGAGCCCAGCCGCTACAATGTTTATCGCCTGCGTGCCACCCTTGGTGAAAACGATGCTCTCTGGGGTCGGTGCATTGATGAAACGCGCGACAGTGTGCCGAGCCGATTCAAATGCCTCCGTTGTCTCGTTCGCAAGTGTGTGAAGGCCACGGTGAACGTTAGCGTACGCGCCGCGCATTTGCGCTGCCATCGCCTCGATCACCGCCTCCGGTTTCTGCGCGCTCGCGGCGCTGTCGAGATATACCAGCGGGCGTCCGTTGACTTCGCGGCCAAGGATGGCGAACTGCGAACGCACCATCTCGACATCAAACCGCCGATGGATCAAAGGGGCATTCATGAGCGGGCCTCGGCAAGCCAAGCACGGATCATCCCGATGAGTTCGTCCTGCAAATCCTCCGGCAAACTTGCTGGGATCGTCTCGGCCAGAAACGCTTCGATCAGCAACGATCGCGCTTGCGACGCCGGAATGCCGCGCGAGCGCATGTAGAAGAGAGCCTGCTCATCTAGACCGCCCGCCGTGTTTCCATGCGCGCACTGCACATCGTCAGCATGAATCATCAGTTCGGGTTTGGCAAAAATCTCAGCGCCGTCTTCGAGCAACAGCCCCCGGTGGTGTTGGCGCGCGTCGGTTTTCTGCGCGGCACGCTCAACGACAATCTTGCCTTGAAATACGCCTCGTCCGCCCTTGCGTGCGACACCCTTGATCAACTGACGCGTCGTTGCGCCGCGTGCTTGGTGATTAATTGTTGAAGTCAGGTCGGCGTGTTGGCCACGGCCCGCGAGATATGCGCCATTGAGCGTGACCTCCGCGTCTTCTCCCTCGACGCTCACATGCGTCTCCAGCCGCGCCAGACGTCCACCGAAGGCCAAAACGAATTGCGTGTACTTAGCGCGCGCACCAAGGCGAACTCGCGCCACCGAGAGCGGCAGGTCTTTGCCGGTTTGGACCACCACGCGAGTCAGAGAAGCGCCAGGCTCCAGAACAAATTCAAACGAACGCGCATCCATGTGACAATCGTCGTCCATGCGCTCTACAAACAGACGCGCTTCGCCCGGCGCAATCACGGATCGCTGCGTCCCCGGCGCCAGGCGCTCGATAATATCGCGGCCATCGCGCAGCACATGCCGCTCTGCACCGACCGCCTGGCGGAGATCGGAATACTTCCACGCCTCGTTGCGGCGCGTCGGGAGTTCGAGAGCGATGCTCACGCGGCCCTCACGTACTTGTCGTACCCATCGCGCTCGAGTTCGAGCGCAAGCTCGGGGCCGCCACTAGCGATGATGCGCCCTTTGGCAAGCACATGGACACGGTCTGGCTTGATGTAGTCCAGCAAGCGCTGATAGTGGGTGATGACCAACAATCCGCGGTCCGGCGCGCGCGCCGCGTTCACGCTGGCGGCGACGATCTTCAGCGCGTCAATGTCCAGTCCGGAATCTGTCTCGTCCAAGATGGCGAACTTCGGCGCCAGAACCGCCAACTGAAGCGCTTCGAACCGCTTCTTTTCGCCTCCCGAGAAACCGACGTTGAGCGGCCGCTTCAGCATCTCTTGGTCGATCTTCAGCGTCTCCGCCTTCGCACGCATCAGCTGCAAAAGTTCCGGCGCCGGCATGGGTTCCTGGCCGCGCGACTTGCGCTGCGCGTTGATCGCCGCCTTCAAAAACGCGATCGCGGAGAGCCCTGGAATTTCGACTGGATACTGGAACGACAAAAACAGCCCCGCGGCCGCGCGTTCCTCAGGTTCAAGCGCGAGCAAATCGCTTCCGTTCAGAGTCGCCGCTCCTGCAGTCACCTCGTAACCATCGCGGCCACTCAGCGCGTACGACAACGTCGACTTGCCGGAGCCGTTTGGACCCATGATCGCATGCGTTTCGCCAGCGGGAACGCTGAGCGAAAGACCCTTGATGATCTCGGCGCCGCCAACGGCGACATGGAGGCCAGCTACATCAAACACGCTGTTGTTTATCCTTCTTGTAGTCCGCGACGGTGCGGATCGGATCCGCCTTCGCCTTCGCCGTGAACGTGAACCAAGCGCCCGCGAGCAGCGCGACGCCTGCAAACACCATCACGCCCATGAAAATGTTGCGTTGCGCGCCGAGCCAAGCGAAAGCGACGCCGCCGCCCGTCAGCGCGGTCACAAACACGAGCGACGCCGCGTAACCCTTCCAGTTCACCGGCGCGAAGGCTTGGCGGCCATCGCTTAACGGGAACCGGCGCGCGAACCAGTAATTACGGTCGCTCATGGGCAAAGCCCCGTCGTCCATTGGCCCGCCTCGCCGCCGCGCGCGCACTTCGTGCGGCGATAGGCGTTGGTCGGGTACCACCCATCGGCCTCGCGTCGGAATTCGATGCGAATGTGGCCGCCAGCAACGGAATCATCCTGCACGCCAGTGCGTACAACGTCGGCAACAGCTTCATCACCGTTCTCACGGACAGTGAGGCTGACTTCGGAGCCTTCAACGACTTCAGCTCCGAGCAATGGCTCCAACGCTTCCATCACCGCGGGAGCACCGAATACACCGACCTCGCTCGGCTCGATCGCGGTGAACAGTTCGTTCGGCGCGCCAAGCAGAGATGCGTCCACCGGCGGCAGTTCGACACGCGCCGGGTCGCTGATTCCCGGAGTAACGATCGGCGGCGTCGAACCTTCCGCTTCGCGTTGCTCCGGCTGTTGATTACAAGCGGCAAGCGAGACAGCGCACGCCGCCAGCGCATAGCGCCACATACTCATCCGACGCTCCCTTCGAGACTGACTTCAAGAAGCTTCTGCGCTTCCACGGCGAACTCCATCGGCAGCTTCTGCAGCACTTCGCGAACAAAGCCGTTCACGAGCAACGCCACCGCCGCCTCTTCCGGGATGCCGCGCGAGCGCAAGTAGAAGAGCTGGTCGTCGGAAAGCTTTGTGGTCGTCGCTTCGTGTTCGAACTGCGCATCGGGCGTGCGGGTCTCAACATAGGGCACGGTGTGCGCCGCGCATTGATCGCCAATCAGCAATGAATCGCACTGCGTGAAGTTGCGCGCGCCCTTTGCTTTCGCGTGCGCTGAGACCAGCCCGCGATACGCATTGGACGAACGGCCCGCCGAGATGCCTTTCGAAATAACTCGCGAGCGCGTGTTTTTGCCGAGATGAATCATCTTGGTGCCGGTGTCGGCCTGCTGGCGGCCATTGGTCACAGCAATCGAGTAGAACTCACCGGAACTATCGTCGCCGCGCAGCACGCAGCTTGGATACTTCCAGGTGATAGCCGAGCCCGTCTCCACCTGCGTCCAGCTGATTTTGGATCGAGCGCCGCGGCAGTCGCCACGTTTGGTCACGAAATTGTAGATGCCGCCCTTGCCCTCGGCGTCGCCGGGCCACCAATTCTGCACAGTGGAATATTTGATCTCGGCATCGTCGAGTGCGACGAGTTCCACGACAGCGGCGTGCAGCTGGTTCTCATCTCGCATCGGCGCGGTGCAGCCTTCGAGATACGAAACGTAAGCGCCTGCATCGACGATAATCAGCGTGCGCTCAAACTGACCGGTGCCTTGTGCGTTCATGCGAAAGTAGGTGCTGAGTTCCATCGGACAGCGCACGCCCGGGGGCACATACACAAACGAGCCATCAGAGAAGACAGCGCTGTTTAAGGTGGCGAAGAAATTGTCCGACGTCGGCACCACTGAGCCGAGATATTTCTTCACCAACTCGGGATGTTCGCGCACCGCTTCGCTCATCGAGCAGAAGATGACGCCAGCCTTCGCCAACTCCGCTTTAAACGTCGTGACGACGCTGACGCTATCAAACACGGCATCAACGGCAACGCGTGGCGCGCCTTCGACACCCAACAACACTTCGGCCTCCTTCAGTGGAATGCCTAGCTTCTTATAGGTCTCGAGAATTTCAGGATCGACGTCGTCCAGGCTCTTATACTTGGAGCCAGCTTTGGGCTCCGCGTAGTAGCGCGCCGCTTGATAGTTGATTGGCGGATAGTGGACGAGCGCCCACGTCGGCTCCTCCATGGTCTTCCAACGTTTGAACGCTTCTAGGCGCCAAGTCAGCATCCACTCCGGCTCGGACTTCTTGGCCGAAATGTAACGGACGATATCCTCATCGAGGCCCGGCGGCGCCAGCTCTTGCTCAAGCTCGGTGATAAAGCCGTGCTTGTATTTCTCCGATTCCAGAGCACGCGCGGCGTCCACGGTGCCTTTGTCGATGGTGTCTTTCACAGCACTCATGCCGCCGCCCCCTGTGCGCGGCGCGAAGTGATCTTCGCGAGCGCGGAGAGCGCTTCGTCGACATCAGAATCCTTTGACTCGTGCCCGAAACTCACGCGCAACGCGGCCTTCGCCAACTCAGGCGCGACGCCCATAGCGCCGAGCACCCGGCTTGAGCGCACTTTGCCGGACGAACAAGCAGCGCCAGAACTGACTGCAACACCCTCAAGGTCCATGGCGATCACAGCGGTCTCGGCAGTGATTCCGGGAAGTGCAAAGTTTGAAGTGTTCGGCAAGCGCGGCGCGGTTGCCCCGAACACGGCGGCGTCTTTCGGCAGCGCGGCTTCGAAACGGTCACGCATCGCGCTGACTCGCGCGGCCTCACCGTCAAGGTCACTGAGCGCCCACTCCACAGCCACAGCGAAACCAACGAGAGAGGCGCCATTTTCAGTGCCAGGACGGCGACCGCGTTCCTGTCCGCCGCCAAAACGCGTCGTCACAAACGGCGCACCTGGCGCAAGCACAAGCGCGCCGGCGCCAGGAGGTCCGCCGAGCTTATGGCTAGAGACCACCAGATACGCCGCATCGAGATCGGCAATGCTGACTGGAATGCGCCCGAACGCTTGCGCGGCATCAACGAGCAGGAGCGCTCCGTGCTCACGGCAGAGCGCCGCGATTTTCGCGATCGGTTGAATGACGCCGGTTTCGTTATTCGCGAGCTGAACGGCGACCATTGCAGGCTTCGGGGCGGACTCAAGTAGCGTCGCCAAAGCCGTAACATCGATCAATCCATCGGCGCCAATCGACGCCACCATATCCGCCTTCAACGCCTTGCCGGCATGTTCAAACACGGCGTCATGTTCAACACTGGAGACAATCACCGAGGCGGCGCCTGTGCTCGTAAGGACCAGATGCAGCGCCTCGGTCGCTCCCGAAGTGAACACCACGTTTTCCGCGCTCGCATCAAGCGCGCTCGCAATGCGCTCGCGTGCGTCTTCGATCATCGCGCGCATGCGCCGGCCAACGCTGTGCACCGAAGACGCATTGCCGCCCGCCGCCAACGCGCGCGACATCGCCACTGCAGCTTCCGCGCGGATCGGCGCGCCGGCGTTGTAGTCGCAATAGATGGGCGTCTTCGTCATCTATCTATTCCGCGGCAACGCGTGCGCCGCCATCGAAGCGTTGCTCGAGGACATCAGCGAGCGATACCGATCCGAGGAAAAGCTGGATGCGATCACCCATCTCCTGCCAGAGACCGTGAGCGATGCAGCGGCCGGTGCGGCCGATGCAGGACTTGCTCGAAGCAGAGTCGCACCGCGTTGCCTTGATCGGCTCATTCACAGCTTCGATGATCTCAGCGACCGTCAGCACATCGGCGCCCCGCGCTAGGCGATAGCCGCCACCTGGCCCCCGTACGCCGGAGACAAGACCAGCGCGGCGCATTTTCGCGAACAACTGCTCAAGGTAAGAGAGAGAGATTTCCTGACGGCGAGCCACTTCCTGCAGCGGCACAGCTCGTTCAGCGCCGCCGTGCAGCGCCAAATCGGCCATCGCCATAACCGCATATCGGCCTTTCGACGTTAAACGCATGCCTGTCCCTTCCCGCGCCCTCGCCCGCCCCCAAATTGAGTGCTAGAAGCCGCCCCCTTTGGGGACCGGGCCTCTTATGCTGTCAGCTAAGATACCCGAGTGTTTTGGTCAAGAATAAGCCGCCTGCATTTTCAGGGCAGCTGGGGTCGAGAACGAATGCCGGAAGTGATTTTCCCGGGCGCCGCTGGGCGCGTTGAGGGCCGTTACCAAGAACCGTCAAAAGAGGGCGCGCCGATCGCCCTCATCCTCCACGGCCATCCGCGTGCGGGCGGCTCTATGCAGGACCGGGTTACCGTCCAACTTTATAGGCTTTTCACCTCGAAAGGCTTCGGCGTCCTGCGCTTCAACTTCCGTGGCATCGGCCGCAGCCAAGGCATTTTCGACAACGGCATGGGCGAGCTTTCCGACGCCGCCTCCGCTCTCGACTATTTGCAAGCGATGAACCCAAACGCCGAGCAATGCTGGGTGGGCGGCTATTCGTTCGGCGCTTGGATTGGCTTGCAGCTCTTAATGCGCCGTCCGGAAATCGACGGCTTCATCGCAGTGGCGCCGCCGGCGAACCACTATGACCTGTCGTTTCTCGCCCCGTGCCCGGCGTCTGGCGTCATCATCTATGGCACGCGCGACAGCGTGACGACGGCACAGGATATGGAGCGCGTGATCGGACGTATCCGCACGCAGAAAAATATAAAGGTCGATGGAGCGATCGTCGAAGGAGCTGACCACTTCTTCCGTGGTCGCGATCCAGGTGAGGACCACCTTGCCGACGTCGAACGTCACGCGCGCGAGTACCTTGAGCGGCGCCTCGCAGCGCCGCCCCGGCCTCCGACGTCCAAGCGCTAATTACTCGGTGGCGCCGCCGCCACCGCCACCACCGCGAAGGAACGCTGGCTTCGGACCATCCGAAAAGCCTTCGCGGCTGCCAGAATCACGATCTTCACGCGGCTGACGCTCGCGGCGCGGCTCACGCTGTTCGCCCTCGGCACGTTCGCGACGTGGCGGACGCGGCTCAGCGGCCTCAGTACGCTCCCGACGGGGTTCACCGCCTTCTGGCGCCCGCTCTCGCCGCGGTTCGCCGCCTTCTGTGCGCTCTCGGCGTGGTTCACGAGGTTCTCGCGGTTCGCGGGGTTCCCGCTGCTCGCGAGGTTCACGCGCTTCCCGTTGTTCGCGAGGCTCGCCGCCTTCGCTGCGCTGTTCGCGGTTGTCGCCATCGCGCGCCTCTTGACCACCTTGGCGCTCGCCATCCGGGTTGAAACGACGGCGGCCGCGGCCGCGACGCGGACCACGATCACCTTCGCCGCGGTCGCCGCCTTCGCGCTGACGCTCGCCTTGATCGTCACCGTCGGACTGCTCATCGCCCTCGCCGCGGGATTCGTTTTCTTCGCCGCCTTCGCCGTCTTGGGCGCCGTCGTCGTCGCCTTCATAGTCAGCATTGTCGTTGAAGTTCTGTTGCTGCTGCACCGGCACCGCAGGCTGCATCGATCGCCACAGGCGGAAATAGTGGTCAGCGTGTTGGAGATAGTTCTCGCCCAACACGCGATCGCCTGAACTAGAGGCATCGCGCGCGAGTTGGAGATAGCGCTCGTTGATATGTGAAGCGGTCCCACGGACTTTCGCCTCGGGCCCGTTGCTGTCGAGCGAACGGTTGGGGTTATAGTGACCGCCGCCGCCGCCGCCGCCCCCACCTTGGTTGTTGTGGTAGTTTCCACCACCGCCGCCTGGCTTACGGCCGCGGCCCCGCTGACGCTTCATTGGAAGTTCACCATTGTGCTTTGTGGTTCCAGTTCGGGCGACGGCGCGTGGCCAAGGGCCAGCCGCGAAATGCGCCACGTTTCAAAAGCCCGTTCAATTTGGTTCGGGCAGTTCCAAGCAGCGCCAAGCGCTACGATTGAACCTCTTACTGAGGGAGCAGCCGGCGGCGCTCTAACGCCTGCCAGCCTATTGAACCGGCGGACAAAGCCCCTCTGCCGTCGATTCCGGCTCCGAACCTAATCCGTCGCGAGCGCCGATCCAAGGGGTTTTTCCAGACCGGACGATCATACCGCATGTCCTACAACAACGCGGGGAATGCCTGCGAGGTCCCGGCGCGGCTCAGACGTGGTCAAACCCACTGTTTCCGCCATCGCTTTAACGCCCTCGGCCTGCCCCAAACCGACCTCTAAGGCAAAGGCGCCGCCCGGCTTCAAGAGCCGCGGGAGAGCCGCCGTGATGATGCGATAGGCCACCATCCCGTCTTCGCCGCCGTCGAGTGCAAGGCGTGGCTCAAAGCGACAAACTTCAGGCGCCAGACCATCGATGTCGTTGGTACGAATGTAAGGTGGGTTCGAAACGACAAGATCAAAGCGCTCGTCGATATCCGCCGCCCAATCACCCGGACGAATTTCAAGCCGATCAGATACGCCAAGATCTTCGGCGTTCTTGCGCACGACTTCCAGCGCCCGGTCGCTCAGATCGACGGCGACGCCGGTGGCGTTGGGGCGATCCTTGAGCAGAGCGAGGATGATGGCGCCGGAGCCTGCACCAAGATCGAGAATGCGATGCGGCGCATCAGCAGGCAGCGTCTCTTGCAGCCCCGCCTCAACGACAAATTCCGTCTCCGGACGCGGCGTGAGCACGTGAGCGTTGACCGCGAGATCAATCGTCCAAAAATGCTTGCGGCCAATGATGTGGCTAATTGGCTCGCGCGCCTCTCGCCGCTGTGTGAGCTTGTTCACCGCATCCGCTTGCGCGTCGCTGACCTCTCGCCGCGGGTCCGTTACGATCTCTAGCCGAGAGACACCCGCGCCGGCTTCAAGCAGTAAGCGTGCATCCAACACTGGCGTATCGATGCCCGCGGCTTCCAGGCGCTTGCGAACATCTGTCCAGAGCGACACGAGCGTTTCGCTCATTCTTCCTGCTCCAGCGCCGCGAGCTTCAACGCCTGCTCCTCCGCCGCCAACGCATCAAGTACGGGATCGAGTCCCGTCCCGTGCAGCACTTCCGGCAGATTATAGACGGTAAGGTTGATCCGGTGGTCCGTCACACGACCCTGCGGAAAATTATAGGTGCGAATACGTTCGCTTCGATCGCCTGATCCAATCTGCCCCTTGCGCTCCGCGGCGCGCTCAAACGCCTGGCGTTCACGTTCGGCGTCGTAGAGCTTTGCCTTCAACACCTTCATCGCGTTAGCGCGGTTTTGGTGCTGCGACTTTTCCTGCGCCACAACCACAATCCCAGAAGGCATGTGCGTTATGCGCACCGCGGAGTCAGTCTTGTTGACGTGCTGACCGCCAGCGCCGGATGCGCGCATCGTATCGATGCGAATGTCCTTGTCCTCAACGACGATATCCACTTCGCCTTCCGGCTGCGGCAGCACGGCGACAGTTGCGGCGGACGTGTGAACGCGTCCCGCCCCTTCCGTTTCAGGCACCCGCTGCACGCGGTGGACGCCGCTCTCGTACTTTAGGCGGCCGAACACGCCATTGCCGGTCACGCTGACGACGGCCTCTTTCACGCCGCCGAGGCCAGTGTCGGAAAGCTGCTCCAGTTCAAACTTCCAACGGCGAATGCCGGCATAGCGTTGGTACATGCGCAAAAGATCGCCTGCGAAGAGCGCAGCCTCATCCCCGCCCGTACCAGCGCGGATTTCAAGAATTGCGGACGCGCTCTCGTCCCTGTCCTTCGGCGCAAGCAGAATGAGCGCGGCCTGCTCAAGCTCGGGCAAACTCTCTTTCAGCGTCTGAAATTCTTCGTAAGCCAGCGCTGCCATCTCGCGATCGCCGTCTTTTGCCATCGCCTCAAGATTGGTCATCTCGGCCCGGACCAAGCGTACCGCCGACACCGCTTCTACGAGCGGCTTCAGTTCAGCGTGCTCTTGCCCGAGCTTTACGATCTCCGCGCCATCGCTCGCGGCGCCGAGACGCGCCTCAATACGCTCGAACCGATCGACTGCCTGCGAAAGGCGCCGTTCCAATCTATCGTACGCGGACATTATCTAATTCAGTTCGGAAAAAATCTCGGGCTGCACTTCCGAGAGTTGCGGTTCGTCGAACGCAATCGCATCTGCAGCCCGGCGCGCGTAAGGCACGATCACTTCGACCGCCTGGCCGTTGGCGACTTCCAGGTGAAAGCAAAGAGCAGCCGCATTGTCGCTGCCAGAGCGGCCATCGAACACCAGACCTGCCGCAATCAGACCATTCTCTTTTTCATCGAGGCGAAAGCCCGCAATCAACCCCGAGATATGATCCTGCGGCGCTGAGCGATCGATCGGCAGATCAACGTTTGTGTGAATCTGTTCGCCGGTTTTGCGGATGCCTGCACCAAAAGGCGCGAATGAGCCGCCCTCTTTCAGAGCGCGGTGCGCAGTATCGAATAGATACTCGTACGTGTCCTGCAGGTGGTGCTGCAGCATCACTCAGCCCTTCGCTTCGCGCATCGTACGGGCGCGTTCCTCAACCAAACCAACGATATGGTCGATCATGGCGGCGTTGTCGACCTTATGGTCGGCCTTGCCCGAGACATACATCATGCCTGCGCCTTTGCCGCCGCCGGTGAAGCCGAGATCTGTCATCAGCGCCTCGCCCGGCCCGTTCACCACGCAGCCGATGATCGAAAGCGTTATGGGCTCGACGATGTGGGCGAGACGTTTTTCCAGCTCATCCACGGAAGCAATAACGTTGAAGCCCTGACGCGCGCATGAAGGGCACGCGATAATCGTGACGCCCCGCTGACGCAGTCCAAGCGATTTCAGTAGATCATTGCCGACTTTGATCTCTTCAACCGGATCGGCCGCGAGCGACACGCGGATCGTATCGCCGATGCCGGCCCACAGAAGTGAGCCCATCGCGATCGATGACTTCACGGTTCCCGCCCGCAGAGCGCCCGCTTCGGTGACGCCCAGATGCAATGGCGCGTCGGTAGCCTCCGCGAGCGCGTGATAAGCTGCCGCCGTTAGAAAAACGTCGGAGGCCTTCACGCTGATTTTGTATTCGCGGAAGTCGTGCTCTTCGAGCATCGCGATGTGATGCAGCGCGCTCTCCACCATCGCCTCGGGACAGGGCTCGCCGTACTTCTCCAACAAATGATGCTCAAGCGAACCGGCGTTCACGCCAATGCGGATCGCGCAGCCATGGTCCTTCGCGGCTTGCACCACTTCCTTCACGCGCTGGGCGTTGCCGATATTGCCCGGATTAATGCGCAAGCAGGCAGCACCCGCGGCCGCAGCCTCAATCGCACGGCGATAGTGGAAGTGAATGTCCGCAACCAATGGCACTTTCGCAGCACGCGCAATCTCGGCGAACGCCTTGGTAGAGTCTTCATCAGGACATGAGACGCGCACGATATCCGCGCCTGCGTCTTCCAATTGCCGTATCTGGTTGATCGTGGCGTTCGCGTCCGCTGTGATCGTATTGGTCATCGACTGCACGGCTATAGGCGCGTCGCCACCGATCTCGACCGCGCCCACGCGAATTTTGCGCGAGCGGCGGCGCTCGATACGGCGCCAGGGCCGGAGGTGGTGAAGGTCGCCTGCGGCGCCGTCCATGACGGAGTCCTTTCCAGCCGGAGATAGCGTGCCGAAGCGCTTGCTAACAGCCCTGAGAACTGCGGCTTAGCTGCGGGGCGAAGTCACCTGGGCCTGGGTCAAAGGCTGGATTTCGTCAATCGCGCGGCCCAGCACAGGCATCCCGGCCGTGCCCATCAGACCGGCCGGCACTCCATTCACGAACATCTCAAAGGCGCCGCCATCACGAGCATGGAGCGTCCAGCCCGGGCTCGGGTCTGGACGATAGACGTCCCCAGCGCGCAAGTTCCGCGACAGGAACACGGTTCCATCCGGCCCCCGGGCCTCCAGCCAACCTTCTGATACCGCACGGATCTCAACGACCCGCGTCGGTGCTTCGTCCGTGGAAGCTGGTGTTGAACCAAGGGAGGCCGAGCCCGCCGACGAGGCGACCTGTTGCTCGTCTTCCGAGCGAAGCTGTGACTCGACCGCCCGCCAGCCCACGAAGCCAGCCGCGATCAGGACCAGGGCCGCCGCCGCCGCCCATGGCGGGCGCTGGCGGGGCTTGGAAGTGGGCGAGCGAATGGCCGGCTTGGCCTCGTCGTCACGTGTCAGGGCGCATTCGTCCTGAAACTGATCAACGATCGCCTTTTCTTCGATGCCGAGCTCGCGCGCGTAGGAGCGCAAAAACGCCAGTGCGTAGGCTTTGCCTGGCAGCAGCTTGATGTTCATCTCTTCGAGCGCTTCGAGGAACTCCTTCCGCACGCGGATGCGGTCCGCCACCTCATCCAGCGACCAGCCGCGCTGACGGCGCGCTTCTGAGAGCTTCCGCCCTGCGCGCCACGCGTTGTCGAGCACAGGCGGCGGCGCTGCCGGCGCCTGACGTTGCGCACGTGCATCGACTGGGTCGCCAGCCGGTTGTGGATCGGTGGGTACGGGTTGCAACATCGAGTGCGAGGTCCCTCCTTACGAGACCATACGTTTACAAAGGCAAATTTTGAGCCACTGAAAGAAGACTAATCACGAATCAAGCATAGCTCAACGCGGTGCATGCACGCGCTACAGCGCGTAGCCCTCGGCGATCGCAAATTCTGTGAGTTCATCGCGAATCGAGGGCCGATTGCGGCTCATGAGACGCGCGAGTGCGCGCTCTACAGCTTGGACCTCCATCGAGAGGATGAGTCGTTTCACAGGACCGATGCCCGATGCTGGCATTGAAAGCCTGCGGAAGCCGAGCGCGGTAAACGCCATCGCCTCAAGAGGCCGTCCCGCCGCCTCGCCACAGATGGAGACCTGCAGCCCCGCCACATCGGCGTCGTCATGTATGCGTTTGAGCAACCGCAGCGCCGGTGCGCTGAGGATGTCGTAGCGCTCGGAGACGCGGGCATTCCCACGATCGGCAGCAAAAAAGTACTGCATCAGGTCGTTGGTGCCGATGGAGATGAAATCGGCCCGCCCCTTCAAGTCAGGTATGGAGAACGCCAGCGCCGGCGCCTCAACCATAACGCCGACTTCTACCAGCGACGGCGGCGTCCGCCCGTTTTTGCGAGACCAATCCAGCTCGCGGTCCACGAGAGCCCGAGCCGCATCGAACTCATTCACCGTCGTCACGAGCGGAAACATGACACGCAAACGGCGGTTGGCGGCGGCACTGATGAGCGCCCGGAGCTGGTATCGCAACAGTGCGGGGCGATCGAGGCCGATGCGAATGGCGCGCCAGCCCAATGCCGGGTTCTCTTCGCGCTCGGCCGACACGTAGGGCAGCACCTTGTCGCCACCGAGGTCCAGCGTCCGGAACGTGACGGGCCGCAATCCGGCGGCATCCAAGACGTCCCGGTACAGCATTGTCTGGCTTTCCAGCCGCGGCAGCGTCTCTGAAACCATGAACTGAAATTCGGTGCGAAACAGCCCAATGCCTTCGGCTCCCGCCTCGTCGAGGTGGTGCACATCAAGCGCGAGCCCGGCGTTCAGCAATAGCGTCACGCGCTCGCCGTCTTGGGTCACAGGCGGGATATTGCGGAGCCGCGCGAACTCTTCGACGCGCGCAGAGCGCAAGTCGATGCGCTGCTTGTAGCTGTGAATGAACGCCGGCTCTGGCCGCAGGCGCGCTTCGCCACGTTCGCCGTCGATCACGACCCGATCGCCGGCTTCCACGCGCGATAGCAAACCGTGAAGCGATCCGACCATCGGTATCCCCAGTGCCCGCGCGACAATCGCGGCGTGCGCTGTGTTCGCACCCTCTTCGAGCGCGACACCCTTCAGCCGCGCCCCGTAGTCCAAAAGCTCCGCCGGACCGAGGTCGCGCGCGATCAAGATGGCGTCGTCAGGCAAAGCTTGCGCGGCGCCTGCCTCAACGCCCGCGAGCGCCCGCAGCAAGCGATTATCCAGGTCCTCCAGGTCGTGGAGGCGCTCTTTGAGATACTGGTCGCGCGTAGCGTTGAACTTGGCGCGGTGCTCGCCACGAACGCGCTCCACCGCAGCATCCGCGGAAAGGCCAGCGCGCACGCCTTGGCGCAGCTTGGTCTCCCAGCTCGGATCGTTGGCGAGCATGAGAAAGGTTTCGAGCACCTCTCGCGAAACACCAGAGATGCGGCCGGGATCACCCTCCAGCATATCTTCCAGCGCGCGCCGGACTTGGGAGAGCGCCGTGTTCAGCCGCTCTTCTTCCTTCACCGGATCATCAGCGATCACGCGCCCGAGCGGCGCATGTGGTTCGTGAAGAACAGCCGTCCCAATACAAATGCCGTCGGAGAATGAACGCCCGCTCAGAAGCTCTGGGCGGCTTGGCACCGCTTCAACTTCGGCAAGGCCAGTCAGATCACCGAACGCGCCTGACGCCACCATCTCGGCGAGAACCATCGCAATGGTCTGCAGCGCTTCGACTTCGTCTTCGCCGTAGAGGCGCGACACTTGGTTTTGGACGACGAGAACGCCAAACGTGCGCTCCGAGCGCACGATCGGCACGCCTAGGAAGGAGTTGAAGGGCTCTTCGCCGGTCTCGGCTTTGTACGCGAAGCGCTCATGGTGTTGCGCATCTGCGAGATTAAGCGGCTGCGCGGTCTCGGCGACCAAACCAACCAGGCCCTCACCCCGCTTGAGCCGCGTGTTGTGAACGGCGCCGGCAGACAAGCCTTGTGTCGCGAACAGTTCGTGCTGACCGCCGCGGGTCAGATAGATCGAGCAGACGTCCGCAACCATGGTCGAAGCGACCATGCTGACAAGGCGATCCAGCCGCTCTTGCGGCTTCGCCCCAGTCTCCATGATCTCCCGCAGTTTACGCAGGAGTATCCGCGACCCACCAATGCTCGATTGAGCAACCATTGCGGTTTAGCGTCCTCCAACACCACCGCTCACGCGGCGTCTAAGTCATAAGCCGTGTGCAAGGCTCTTACCGCAAGCTCGGTGTATGCGGCATCGATCAATACAGAGATTTTGATCTCGGAAGTGGCGATTGCCTCGATATTGATACCCTTTTGGGCCAGTGCCGAAAACATTGTGCGCGCGACACCGACTTGGCTGCGCATACCAATGCCAATCACCGAAACCTTGGCCACATCGCGGCGAATGTGGACCTCTTCAACCCCGATCTTGGTGCGGATTTCCTCAATCGCTTCCGCCGCGCGCGAGGCGTCGCGATCCGGGCAGGTGAAGAGGATGTTCTGCCGCTCAGGCTGACGCGCTTCACTTTGGACAATCATATCGACGTTGATGTTCGCGTCAGCGAGTTTCGCGAATATCTCCGCCGCAACGCCGGGATGGTCTTCAACACCCAGCAACGTGACCTTTGCCTCATCGCGCGAATAGGCGACGCCGGAAACGACCTGCTTTTCCACGATCTCATCCTCAGGACATACGAGCGTTCCGGGATTTGGCGTCCCAGGCTCGACGAAACTTGAAAGCACCCGCACCGGCACGCGCTTGGCGAAAGCGAGTTCAACCGAGCGCGTCTGCAACACCTTCGCACCGGCAGAAGCCATTTCGAGCATCTCTTCGTAGGAGATTTTCTCAAGCCGCTGCGCCTTTGCGACGATGCGCGGGTCAGTTGTGTAAACGCCATCGACATCCGTGTAGATGTCGCAGCGTTCGGCATTGAGCGCGGCGGCCAGCGCGACAGCGGATGTATCCGAGCCACCACGGCCCAACGTCGTGATACGGTTGTCGTCAGTGATGCCTTGAAATCCAGGCACGACCGCGACGACGCCCTCATCCATCGACTTGCCGATCAGGTCTTCGGGAATATCGGAGACCCGCGCTTTGGAGTGCGCAGAGTCAGTGCGAAACGGGATTTGCCAATTCTGCCAGGAGCGCGCCGGGATACCGATGCGCCGAAGCGCGATCGCCAACAAACCGGTCGTGACCTGCTCCCCCGCCGAGACGATAACATCGTACTCATCGTTGAAGTCTATGGCGCTCATCCGCGCCCCGTTGCCGCCTTCACCTGCAGCGCCGCGCGCCAGACCGACCAGGCGGTCTGTCTCACCCGACATCGCCGAGACTACCACCGCAAGCCCCTGCCCAGGCTTTCGCTCAGCCGCAATGATGCGCGCGACGCGGGCGATGCGGTCCACGTCGCCCACGGACGTGCCACCGAACTTCATCACCAATCGAGACATGGGAGAGTGTGCCGTTTTCCGAAGCGTCTGCGCGGCATTAGCACGCTTCCAGCAGATGGCGATACACCTTGACCCGCCTCACTCCCGCGCCGATCTGGATGGCTGATGGCCAGCACGCTCGACCCCGCCGAGATCGCCAAATTCAGCGCGCTCGCGGCTGAATGGTGGAATCCCAAAGGTCCGTTCGGCGCGCTGCACCGCCTGAACCCCGTGCGCCTCCAATACATCCGCGACTTGGCGCTGAAGCACTTCGCGCGCACGGCGCGTCGCCCTCTCGATGGTGTGACCACGCTCGATCTTGGTTGCGGCGGCGGCTTGGTCTCCGCGCCACTCGCCCGCATGGGCGCCAAGCTCACCGCAATTGACGCGTCCGAAGAGGCAATCGGAGCGGCCAGCACCTACGCCGAACAGGCGGGCCTCGACATTGATTTTCGAAATACCACAGCCGAAGCGCTGGTCGAGCAAGGCGCGCAGTTCGAGTTGGTGACCGCTCTCGAAATCATTGAACACGTCGCCGACGTGAGCGCTTTCCTCTCGGCCGCCAGCGCGCTCGTCGCGCCGGGCGGCCTGCTGATCATTTCAACGATCAACCGCACCACAAAAGCCCGCGCTCTCGCGATCACAGGCGCCGAGCGCATTCTGAAATGGGCGCCAGAAGGCGCGCACGATTACGACAAGCTCGTCACGCCCGAAGAAATCCGCAGCGGCGCGCCAACGCTTCAGTGGGACGAGCCAATCGGTGTCACTTACCAACCGCTCGGCAGCGGCTGGGCCATCTCCCGCGATACCGACATGAACTACATGATGGCCGGCCACCGCCTCTAACGCACGCACGCCGATCCGCTGACACCCAAGCGAGCGTTGGCCCTGCCTCTATCCAGAGGATAGTTGCGAGATTCGGTAGAGTCAGTTTTTGGCCGAGGCTGTGTAAAAACGCGCCGCAATTTTGTGCCCCAAGCTCCGCTTGCGTGTCGGGACGCGAGGGCTCACGCGGCCATCGCTTGGATCAGCGGACCGACGCCGAAGAGCGCTATCATCCGCT